>Ga0126336_10001645_pt1 | contig 12008 bp, 9 predicted proteins | sample SidCmetagenome_FD_92530 | JGI IMG/M metagenome (GOLD analysis project Ga0126336, IMG submission 92530) | Coral microbial communities from El Islote,Puerto Morelos, Mexico - Siderastrea C C metagenome | ecosystem: Host-associated > Invertebrates > Cnidaria > Coral | place: El Islote,Puerto... | reverse complement strand
CTTCATCTTTCCCGGGTATATTACGAACCAATTTAATGACCAGCTCCCAGTTGGCTTGATAGCTCAATTGGTTAGAGCGCTGCACCGGTATCGCAGAGGTCAGGGTTCGAATCCCGACAAGCCATAAGTTGCGTTAATAACTGTGAGGATCTTCCTTACATTTATTTCTTCATTCCGCAGTTCAAATATATGAATTTCATATATTCATAATTTCATCTATGGTGATATATAACCAAGTCCCATCTAACCTCTACACAACCGTTCGCAGTCGTTAGCAGCCGACTGTTTTGTCAAACCAACTGCTCCATCTATCCAGTTGATCCATCTAACCTTGCAATTATCAAAATGTCACTTCTTTTTCAGACAAATCATCAGACAAGAGCCATGCAGGATACTGACAATAACGGGACACAGAACACCTTTTCAATGACTGCCAGGAATGCCAGTGTCACACAATCACGTGGTTTTCCCGCGTACCTTCGCGAACCAGTAGCAGTCACAGCTTTCCAAATCACAGTGTGGTCAACGGTCGCCTTCCTGGGAGTCATTGGAAACCTCTTAGTTTGCTTTGTAATTCTTGGACGTCTCAGGAAGACCTCAATGAATTATTATCTCCTAAGTTTGGCCATCGCAGATTTGGGGGTACTGCTGTTCATCTATCCTGTATCGGTGGCTAAATACGTTAGCCCATTTCGCTGGTTGCTGGGGGAACAAGCTTGTTTGTTCATGATACCCACAGAGGAAATATTCTTCGGAGCCTCGATTTGGTCGATAACAGCCATTGCCATCGAGAGATACAGAAATATTGTTGGCGCTAAACGTCACCAGTTCTGGGAAAGATCTCGGTTAAGGACTATGCTCGTCATCTTTGTAATGTGGTTAGCTTCCTTTCTGGTTTCATCTGTTCCTTTGTACCCAATCATGGTGTACGACTCGACCAATCAAAACTGCCACCACAAATGGCCTCAGACGTCTGGAAGAAATGTAATGTCCATGACATACAATAGCGCTCTCATCGTCGTCTGGTATTTTCTTCCTCTGGCTGTCATAGCATTCACCTACGTGAAGATCAAGGAGCGAGTGCGTGACAGTCTCGCATTTCGTAACTGGATGGAAGTTGGCGATTGTCACGACCAAACGAATATGCCAACCACTGCTCGATCACGAGAGAAGAGAATCTGGAGAAAAAGTAACAAAAAAAAACGCATTCTAACACCTCTGGTTATTTTGTTTGCTGTGACTATGTTTCCACTGAACGCTTTGCGCGTGGCGCTACTTTTCAAAGACATTTCGAGGAACCCCTATTACAAACTGCTAGTTGGTCAAATTGGATTGTTCGTGATCATCAATTCCTCGTGCAATCCACTCGTGTATTACATCAGAAGTAAGGAGTTCAAAGATGCATTCAAGGCAATCATAAAGGACTTAAAAGAAAGGAAGAACATTTGCAATCAGTTCAGGCGCAGAAGCCGCTTGTCATCATATCTTTCGTCGGGAAGGATTGTTGCTGCAGAAAAAGAACTGGAGTTAATCTGCATTGACAAGAAGAACAATAACGACTTGTGCGACAGTGGCAACATCAATACAATAATTAGCCATATTGGCCCTTTTGCTGATAATATCCAGTTTGAAAGTACTGTATGATGTTTGTTTTTGGGAGACACAATTTGTGGTTTGATTGTCGTGTGTTAAAAACTGGTTTGTAGCTGCACTGTATATGTCTTCCTCTTTTAGCTTAGTATAACTTGCAGGGAAAATTTTTAAACGACTTAGTAGAGTTTTATGTTCTTTTTCTCTCGGCATAGCTTAGCACAGTGTATCTTTTTTTTTCCTTTGAACGGGATTTCAGTTCAGTGAGTGTCGAATGATGATAGGCGGTATAGATACCAGATTCTCGATGTCATCAATATGAAGGTATGCAAAAAATATCGATAGTCGCGAGAAGTATCGGTGATCTGAAGCCGTCCGGTACTGCTCACATGACCGTATGAAACAAAAAGTTTCGTGTATATTCGTGGCTGTTTGCGCGGAAATATTTGAAATCCTGTCAGAGCCCATTTGAGAGTAATAATATCCATGTCATAATATCGAAATTCATTTCATATCCGAAAACAAAAAATTCCAAATATCACTAAATATCGTCTTCTTATCGGATTGAACAGAAAACCTTGTGTCGGGCCATCCTTAGACTATCATAAGTAGTTCCCTTTCGTTTTGGTTTTACTTTGTGATTAGCAAAAAATTCGCTCTATTTTCTAAAACAATTGGCCGCAGTTGATCGAAATCCGTTACATGGGGAATTGACTGACTGATCAACTGACTTAACAACTAATTGAGTGATTGATCGGATCGATCGATCGATCGATCGATTGATTGATTGATTGATTGATTGATTGATTGATTGATTGATTGATTGATTGATTGATTGATTGATTATAAATTGTATATTGTATATTTATGAGGACCATATAGATACTCTTGTACCCGTATGCCAAACTTTTGTGCTTTAAGAACAATTTGAAAAACGTGAATAATGCGATTTCAAGCTTCATTACAATTATAAAATGTACAAAATACTTGTTGGAAGGATCACTGATCTAGAACCCACGTTGGTGTAATACTTAATTAGCTGCCTACAATAACATCAATTACTATAGCAATCATATCTTAGATCTTTAGAGTACTTTCTTCTACTTGCAATAGACACTTCCTCTTTATTTACAAAAAAATACACAAACTAAACAAAATGTATCCACATACAATCGTATTTATGCAAACACATCGCCTTTCAGTGTAAGATAACATTAGTACTACTTGCACATGCGGCTGTATAAAAACTATGACAATAAACTTTCTACCACTTTATGGATCATTCATCAATATCGTAGAGGGCTCAGTAAGATTAAGATGCGACTTGTCAGATATTCATTGAATTTGTGCGCGTTTTGAGCAGAAATTCTATGGATTTACAGGCTAAGCATCTGCACAACTTCCCTTCGTTGTAGTGTTCCAGATCACTTTTGAAAAGTTGAAACAAGTACCCATCCTCAATTTAGTAGTAGTCTTCTTTTGTTTGACTCGATATAATCGTAATCTACAATAGTTGCATTATCTTGCATTTTAATTTCTGTGACAAAATATCGCATTCGATTAGCGTGATTTCAAGCGCTTAAAGGACAAAACCTTTACTACTCGCCCTTTAAGAAGACAGATGAATAGAGGGGTTAGTTTCTAAGGAAACTGTGATGCTCGGTCGGTTGAGAAGTTAAACATGAAATTTTGGATTTAATATATAGATTTAGCCAAGCCTAAAAGCGGAGCCGCCTAGGAATAAACGGGTGCTCGTTTCTCAAAAATAGTCCTGAAACTTTTCGGTCCGAAATATAATTCGGGCCTTTTTGTGGCTCGTTCGCTTTCGAAAAGTGCTTCTCAAAAAGTCCGAAAGTGTTCCGAATTTTCCTTCAATATTTAGGGGATCTGTTAGGTAAAACCAAGCTCGAAGGGTCATTCTAGAGGCTGAGTAAAGCTTCATTATTATTTTCTTTTTTTTCGGGGGGGGGGGGCATCAAACTGAACACATATTTTACTCACGAGCCGTCTTGCTTGGTTTTTGCAATGTTTCCATATCCTGTCATTTAGCTATCAAGCCTTGTCAAATCTCCTTGGATTATTGGATTATTGACAGTTTCAGTCAGACACGAGCAGTATTGTATTTCCGATCTTTTATAATTTGCAGTAGAATAACTTAATACTGTACTCCTATTTTAAAGGTACATGTTGTCATTTTCACGTGCGGCATTTTCTTTTAGAGGGAAAGGAAACGTATCTAAGGCTTACATCTGATGAAAAACCTTTCCATTTGTAATATGTTCTTCAGAGATTAGAAAGAGTCAAAAGAGTAAACAAATTATGAAGCAACTTTATAGAACAAAAACAAAAACGGCACCTAATAAACAGGCTGATAGTCAATAAAATCTTGAAAAAACTTAGCCCCTCTCGGTCTAGAAAATTGCCAGTAGCTGTTATAAACTGCAGCAACAGATGGAATGAAAACCTGGTAGACTAAACGCTGAAGCAGACGAATCAGACGAGTAGCCGATTTTGATAACTTTTCTGAGCAATCTAGCCAAATGAGAAAGAACAAATCGAAAACTTAACGCAAAATTCCAACTTGCCATTATAGGTCAGTTCAGTACATTTCAGCACCGAGCACGACGAAAACCCAAAACGACAACCAATTTACTTTAGAGTGAGTTATATTTAGCTGTTGTTGTAAGCGAACAGCCAGTAGTCTGAGATGATTTGACAATCCTTGACAGTTAAATCACAGGATATTGAAACATTGTAAAACCAAGGAGGACGGTGCAAGAATAAGAAAAATATTTTATGCGTACAGTTTGAAGCTCAAAAAAATTAATGATAACAATATAAACGCTGTGTTCTAGAGTGACTTTAGAATTCAGATTAATGTGAGGCAATTCGCGGGAACAGTTTGCGGCGCTGTACAGAACAATTTCAGTTTTTTTTTCCTTTTAAGAAACACTTCTCGAAAGAATTTCGCGCCCGAAAATAGCCCCGCATTTTTTTTGGCCCAAAGAGTTTTCGGAAAAACGAACACCAGCTTATTCATGGCAGCTCCGCTGTTAGGCTAGCCTATCTATATATAATGTATAAATTTAGCCAAGCATAAAAGCGGAGCTCCCAAGGATTAAGTTGGTGTTCGTTTCTCGAGATTAAAGCAATTATTCAAAGCAAATCACATGGTACATAATTACGAAACACGTAATAGATATTAATCATCTAGGCTAGGGCTGTATTCTCTGTCATTTCATGGTCCAAATATATGGAACAGCATTGACAAAAACACAAAAGATATAAAGTCAATTTTCTCTTTTAAAAAATGTATTAAGCAAAAATTTCTTTCACAGCAGGGCAACGACGATAGTGGCAAATAATTCTCCAATGATCAATTTTTTTTCACTCTTTGTTGCTTCCACAATGCATTTAACATTATTGTTGTTATCATTCAATTGATTTATAAAACAAGCATTCAACATCTACTATTTCAAGCATTTCTGCCTTATTGTCGACTCCTCATCACTTTTGATTTTAAAAGCTTGTCACTGAGATTATTTATAATATATTATTGTATTAAGAGTGATGGAAACAATTAAGTTCAAAGTTGAAAGTTGAAACGTTTCCGTCCCAAATATATTTCGGGACTTTTTTTCAAAAGGTGTTTCTCTAAAAGCCCAAAAGCGTTCCGAATTGTCATCTAATATTTTGGGGATGCGAGCTCGAAAGGTAATCAGTCTAGAGGCTGAGCATCGCTTGATTTAATATTTTTTCAGCCATCAAACTAAATTAAAACTCTCGTGAGCCGTCTTGCTTGGTGTTTGCAATGTTTTCATATCCTGTCATTTAACTGTCAAGGCTTGTCAAATCTCCTTGAATTATTGGCTGTTCGCTTGAATGAACTTGAAACGGCGTTCATTTTAATACATCTACAACAAAATATAACTGACTCTGAACTATTAAAATGGTTCATCTTTTTGGGTTTTCATCGTGTTCGGATGTTAACAAAAAACACGAACTGCCACTATTAGTCTAGTCAAGAATTTATTCTGGCATTTTACTGAGATTACCCGAAAGAAAGGATTTTGGGAGCTTCCAAGCACTTGTATTAAAAATTATCAAAGAAATGTCTGGTAAGTTTAGCGACAGCGAAGAACTTCGGGCACTTTGAGAAACACACAAAACCGTTTTCGGAAGCTTATCGGATATAATAGTATTAAACCGAAAACTGCTTCGTTTATAGTTGCTTAAATAACTTTTATAATTCGTTCTCTAACTAGAGACCATCGAGATTGGAAACAAGCAAACACCAAACATGCTTAAACGATGGCATAAGTTAAGTCTTCAGCTTAAATAAATTTGGGCCCTTCGTGGAACGCGCAAAACTGTTTTCGAAAGCTTTTCGGATAAAAAATAACTTTAAACCGACAACTGCTTCGCTTAAAAGATTATTACTATTGAAAAGTTCTAGGACAAGAAAATCGACAATTGCACAAAGATATGGGCCCGACAGTCAAAATTGACAGAAATAATTATTCGCTGGCATCTCACCGAAGTGATATTTGTGCTGTTGTCTACCGTGTTTTGGCCTACTTTTATGAATAAACAAACACTAAATGATGGACAGAGAAATCATTTTTGCAAAAGTTTATTCGAAAACCCGTAAGTCTACACCTAAATTCGCGTCACACTTTCTGCATCGTGATGGCAAAGTATTCAAGACTACATGTACAGCTGTCTCATATCTGAGCGCGTTTTCTCATATTTTTTTAAGTCGACGCCGACATAACTAAAAAGTAAATGACACATTTCTAATGACATAAATTAAATTTTCATTTCAAAACGTAATTTCTTTGACCGTAATGCTCATAATTGTGTTCCTTAAAACCTTTAAAAACTTCACTTACTCGGTTGTGTTTCAGAGCAGGACAAGCTCTCCGCCATGGAACAAAGATGAAGTCCTTTGAGGGTAGCTTTCGTAACTTGAACTTTTCGCCTTCCACCAGTATTCTTTTGAACTTTTTCTTTTCATTTATATATGTTAGATGTTTTTTCTCAAGTTTAAAACTTCAGGACTGTGGAACAATCGTTTTGCTAAATAAACTTCAGCTTTTTAAAGAAACCTCTTTTTTAAAAGCGACGATGGTCATGCGATTTCCCGCCAAGAAAAACACCGGTTGCCAGAAAAGCACCGCGCTATTTCCCGCCAAGAAAAGATAGCATTCTCCACCTCCGTCGGGTTGCCTTAGGGCTCCCCTCCCCCTCCCCCAGAGTCTGTACAGACGGAAGGGTGGGTGGGCGTACGCTGATGCCACAACCAAAATGTCTCGGAGCGATAGACTACCAGATTTGTTTACCCATGGTGCTCCGCGAGCTCCGCTATTAACTAGAAGAGATGTACCCTTTCTGTTCATACTTGTTAAGATAATTCAGCAGAATGTTTGAACAGTCAATAAATGACTATGAGCGTACATTGTAAAATGATTTTAGTAATTTGCTTGACGGACTTTGTTGTCGAAAACACTTCGCAAAAACAAATTATGCCAGATACAAATACCTTTCGTTTTGGGAGGCCTCCCGCTGCGCTTGCAAGCTCAATGGTATGGTGTGGTGGGGACTTGGAGGGATTAGTAATCGTTAACCTGGTACTTGTTTACCAATTTTAAGGTTATAATGAGAATCTTGACAAAGAGAGAGAAAGAAAGAGGGGCTAGGTTCTTGGAGGGGTGGGTAAATGCTGATCAGATGACGTTGCATGCTTGTGAGTTTACGTTTTGGCGGCTGGGTGGAAAGGTGCCTGCTCGAGTGTTACTGGTGCTGACGCTCCGTGATGCCTTTACATGAACTAGGTGCGACTTCGTCCGTCATCGGTTGGTCGCTCGTCACCAATAAAATTGCATGGTTGTACACATTTAATAAGTATGAGCTCCATTTAAAAAAAAAGGAATGATTAACGATTGATTCAAAAAGCCTTGTTCTCCTGGATTAGTTCGATTTACCTCTTGTAGATGTCAATCAGCAGCTACTTCAACGCTCGCATAATTAATATAACCTCACCAATATATTGGTTTGGCAACCTCACCAATGCAAGTAAAGGATTTTTACAAGTGCACCTGCCAAATCGTTTAAACTGGTAAAACCACGGTGACAAGGCGTTAAGCAGGAGTTGAGAGTTGTCGTATCTTAAGTAGACCTGGATCAGTAAAACACTCGAAGTAAAAAAAATGTACGGTACGGTTGATCCTTACAGCAGTTAAAGAAAGACGCAAAAAGACAAGTTAAAGAAAGGCAAGAACAGGAAATTTGGATATATAAAGTAAAAAATTTATGCGACCAAAAAATGCCCGACGTTTCCGGCGGTTTGCAAAACAAACCTTCTTCAGGGGCTGCAGGAGTAAAATGAGTAAATACGTTACAGGAGCGTTAACATTAAAGCTTAAACATTTCAAATACATGAAAATGATAGGTTGGTAGCTGAACAAGAAGTGTCATTTGTGTGGCTCATCACGTCTGTTTAATTCTTGCAGCTCCAGTGTCTTAGCTTTGGTAGTCCTGTTTTTCTGCTGGAAGTTGGTGTTCCATTTACAAGCTTCACCAGCTGCAGTTCCAGGCTATTCGCGGCCATATCTTTAATTTTGGCGCTCAAAATCGCGCGAGACTGGAGCCTGGGAGGGTAGCGTGGGAATAAATTAAATAAATTTAATATTTGTATTGCGCGGGTTCCATACGGAAATGTTCTCCCGCGCATAACAATAATACAAATAAAAATTACAGATAAATTTACAATAGTTTAAAATAATAATCTCATAAATTTACAATGACTATTACTTAATGCTAATAAATTAATTAGACTGATAAAATGCTTTTTTAAATAAAAAGGTCTTAAGGAGTTTCTTAAAGGTTAAAATTGAGTTGGCATGGCGTATCTCCGTGGGAAGCTCATTCCAAAACGTGGGTGCTGCCAGTGCGAATGAGCGGTCCCCCAACGTCGCTGAGCTCTTAATCGTCGGTCGCTGGAGGAAAAGCTCGCCGTCAGATCTTAAGTTGTAGCGAGACAACGGTTTGACAGTAATGAGTTCTGTGACGTAATTAGGTGCTAGGCCATGCAGAGCTTTATACGTGATTAGCAGGATCTTGAAGTTAATCCTCTATTTAATAGGAAGCCAATGCAACGCAAAAAGGATAGGAGAAATGTTACCAAAGCGAGAGATATTACATATGAGCCTGGCAGCTGCGTTTTGGACTCGTTGAAGTTTACTCAGTTGGGTGGCTGGTAGACCATATAGGAGGCTGTTGCAGTAATCTAGACGGCTCGTTACGAAAGCATTTACTAATATCTGGACAGTTTCATGATTGAGAAATTTCCTAATACGCCGATGTTGAACAAGTGAAAGAACGCGGCCTGGCAGCATTTAGTGACATGCGTGTTTAGGTTCATCTGTGCGTCGAACCAGCTGCCCAAGTTCTTGGCTTGGCTCAATGAGGTCATTTGAGTATTGCCGACACGGAGGATATTGAAGGTGACTTTCTTAAGCTGCTGCCTAGTACCGATGATAATGAACTCCGTTTTGTCATCATTTAGCAAGTTTGTCAGTGAGCATCCATCGCTTGATGTCATCAATACAGTTTTCCAAGGCTGTTAACGCTTTGGATTGCTTAGCGCTTGAGTCTGGTTTGAAAGAGGTGTAGAGTTGAGTGTCGTCTGCGTAAGCATGTACGTCTGGCAGATGATGTTCCAGTACGCTAAATAGTTTGCTTGCATAGATGACAAACAATAGAGGACCTGAAGGCACGACCCTTGTGGCACACCGTACTGCAAATCAAAAAGCTTGGATGTTGCGCCATTTACTGAAATAAACTGAGAGCGGTTATTGAGGTAGGATGAGCACCATGACAGCACAGGTCCTGATATTCCAAAACTAGAGTGTCGTCGATCGAGCAAGATACTGTGATCTACAGTAGCACAAGTAAGGTGACATGCTTCTTGTTCATATTCATAAGAGTATCATGCTTCACACGTAGGAGAAATGTCTCTGTGGAATTCACGATAGGCGGACTGTGCTTTAGGGTACAGGTTGTGGGCTGTCATGTGATTGTGCATTTGGTTGCATGAAGACGACTCTCTCAGTGAGTTTCGAAGTGAAAGACAGGTTACTGATAGGGCGAAGGAACGAATGGAAATTGTGTCAAGTGACAAAATTCTCAGTTCCTCTTTATCTCCTAGTTACCTCTTTGCCCTAATGGGGGTTATTGATGCTATCCCAAATGAATGGCGTTCTATAATTAAAACAAACCCTTATTGTGCTCCCTCTCCCTTGGATCAAACTCGTTTTGTATTAACAATCGCTGGTAAAACGATTGACCTTGCTGATATCACATCCAAATTGGTTTATAGGGAATTTCCTTCTTTAAGCAAACTTCAGCCACCGCTAAAGCTAAAATTTTGAGTAAATACCCAGATCTCTCCATAGACTGGAAAAGGTTATATTCTTTAGCCTTTGAAACTACTTTGGATACAAAACTCAGAGAATTTCAATATAAATTATTAAATCTTATTGTTTTCACCAATAAAAAACTTTACCCGTTCAAAATGGTGGGATCCCCCTTATGTGTTTTCTGTAATGAAGAAGAGGAATCCCTGGAGCATTTAATGTATTTTTGTAAGTCATCAACATTCTTTTGGAAAGAACTCTTATCTTGGCTCGCAGATGAAGCCAATATTTTGCTTAATGTCTCTCATCTGGACATTCTTTTTGGAAAATCTGACCTTGACAAAGATTTTCTCTTAGTTTATCGTATTAATACTTTATCTACAAGTGCAAACTTTCCAAGGCCAGTCCATCACTTATAGTCTTCAAAGCTAAGTTAAAAGCAACCTGTAAATTGGAATTATATATAGCACAAAAAGAACGGAATTCTAATTAATCATCAGTGTAAAAAGTGGGATCACCTTCTCTCTTGGCTTTCTTGATTGACTTACTTTTACCTTAGATAAAAAGTTTCTTTTTTAATGCAGTATATATAATATATATCTTTTAGTAGTGTAGCTGTATCTTGTAGAGTAATGTAACTGTAGAAACTGTATTGTATTGTAATTAGTGTACCTGTACTAGTCTTTGTATTAAGTAGTTTGTGACATTTCAAATAAAAAAACAAAAAATTTAAAAAAACTTGTGTCAAATGGAACATGTTCTTAACCCGATGGAATTTTCCAGCACACTTTTTTTTTGAAATGTCACCATTTTTAGAAGTTCGACGTGTCGGGTACTGGAAGTTGTTTTTATTAACGTCTGGTTTTTTCCCCCAAGAGTAACTGTTTTAAAATTTAGATATCCCAAAGGGGGGTATATACCAGAAGTCTTCTTCTCTGTCTTTTTTGGCTCTTGAAAATACTTGATACCTGTATTTCCAAGGTTTTCGTGGAATAATCTAACGGATTTTCAAAAAGATTTACCTTGCCGCTGAAGAATTATAATGAACATCTGGTGTACGACATAAGGTAAATTGACTTCTAAACAAATTACCTTTAGTTAGAACACGTAAACTGCGAGTCTACCGCTTAAAGAAGCAAGATAATTTTTAGGTCAATGATCTTTTCGTTCTGTAAGAGTAATAATTTCAAAAACATTCAACATAATGAAAAAGCTTTGACGTCTTCCTGGATAACTTTGTCACGAATTAAACCAGGCAAGATCAATGTTAGCTCTTTAAAGTCAATGAACTTTTTCAGCTCGCATTTAGTTTTGATGTTAAAATTCAAACTTACATCTGTTAATGTATATTTTAAAGCTGTCCTTTATTCAATTGCATCTATTTCATATTTTTGTTGATTGATGACTCAAAAGGTATTACTGTGGATTTTCAAAGCATGATTCGCCCATTTGGCTCAAAATCAGGGTAAAGGAGATATACGGCAGAACTTCTAGCTGCCTCCGGAGCTTGTTCAGAGTATTCAGAAATTAAGTTAGTTTTACTCTGGGAACTGTTTTAATTTATTGACGTATCTTTCACCTTTTGTGATCATGGGCGTCTCGTGTCTGGCGAATGAAAATCATCAAATTTGGCGATAACAGGTTTTAAAGGCTGGCTTACATGTGACCGCTAATGATTGCAAATAATCGATCAATCAAACGCCTTTTGACATGTTTGTTTTTATTTGCAGATTGTAATGACTGCAGTCTGCGTATTATACCGAGCGCCGCAGAAAAAGAAATGTGATCACGATGGAACTGTTAGACAAATTAGGCAAATTATATTTTTTTGGTTTCACTATTTTATCACTTCACCGTTTCACCATTTCGCCACACTACTGGGAAAAAAAAGAATGCGACGTAAACAAAATATGCACTTATGAAAATTTTCCGTAATTCGAGATCTCGAATGAATTTTCCCCGCGAAAAATGTCAACAGGCCGCTGGACGCCTAGTGGGAAT
>Ga0126336_10001644_pt1 | contig 12008 bp, 4 predicted proteins | sample SidCmetagenome_FD_92530 | JGI IMG/M metagenome (GOLD analysis project Ga0126336, IMG submission 92530) | Coral microbial communities from El Islote,Puerto Morelos, Mexico - Siderastrea C C metagenome | ecosystem: Host-associated > Invertebrates > Cnidaria > Coral | place: El Islote,Puerto... | reverse complement strand
CTCTTTTTTCCCCACTCCCCCCCCCCCCCCCCCCCCCCCCCCCACACACACCTCTAGGTAATTATTGCACAGTCCCTAAAACAACAATCAAGCATGCGAATAAATAACATTTTACTTACAATCCAAACTCAGGATATAATTACAAATTTTAAGGTCCGATTCGTCTCGGACCATCAAGTAAGCAGCCATTTGGAAAAAGGAATTTTTATCAGAAAAATTAGTGTCCAATCCTTCAAAGCATATCAGTAAGATCCTTAATTGAGTTTTGTTTTCAGTCAAAAATCTGCATTTGAAACACATTCACTAATTAAAACTAGCAAGACGCGTATGCCAAATGTTTCTGCATGTTTCTCAATGTTTAAATTAAACAAACAGCACTCCTATGCATTTAACGGCTGAGAAGACGACATTTATCGCTTTAAAGTTAAATATTCCAGTCTTCCGATAAAGCCGATATTACCTACTATGCCTTAAAAATTCAATACCAAACACTTGTTAATTAATGTATTTGTGTATTTATTGATGTTAAGACACAAAAAAAGTCGCTTTAAAGGAAAATAAGTGAAAAAAATCGTAAATGTGCGGCCTGGATTGTACCTTTAACAACCACGGCTTTTTCGATTAGAAGCTAAATGAAATAGAAAACCATGTTAATCTTAAGACAAAAATTAAGCTGTTAGCGATCCAACAATAATAAAATATAAATGATGCTCTGGTATATACAGTGTGTATGTAATTTAAAATGTTCTTTCCTGATTGGTCATCGTACGATCTGTCTATAATTTTTCACACGTTTAGTACGTTTATATAGACAGGACAGTTAAGAAATCCATCCATGAAGAGGAGACATGCGGAAAACATTGGTACGGTATCAGTGGGAGTACTCAGTAATATCAGTTTGCGCAAAATTAATAATAGCACAAGCATGAATGCCTGACATGGCTTCCATATACTTCAACTTAACTGTATTTTGAGTGAAGAGCAGTAAATAGCACAAGAAAATGACAGTGTTTCAGTGTACTGATGTGTTTGAATAGGTTACGTATGCGCTAAACAGCCTCGTAAAGTCACAACCCTCACAACCCTCAAGGTGACTCCAATTTCCTGAAAGAGGATGTATTTGAATAAAATCGTAAATTTTCGGGAATAGTATATTTAGCAGTTTAAGCCTGAAATAGTACATCAGTATACAGTTTATTAAAATAAGCTTTTCTGAAAAGAAATGCCACCGAAGCAATTTTTAGTACCTTCTCTGTTGGATGCAATTTTATCCGAAGAGTATCACATAATACGTTAACTTGGTAAACATAAGACACCTAATTAAAAAAATAAGGTGTTTATAACTACTCCGTGCATATGCAGAGTTTTCAAGCAGCGTGTGAATAAAGAGCTAGACGGAATGAGAAACTAAAATTAGAAACCAGTTGAATTGCGTTCTAGAAAAATGAGACTAATATTATACAGGCTCAAAACAAAGTCAGCTAGAGCCCCTACAAAAAGACAAATACTTTTGACGCACTTTTTGTTTTTCATGCGTTGACTAGAGTTCTCAGGAACCTTGCAGCAAACTGCGTTCAAAGCAAATCCCTTAAAACGAGGAATCAGAGCCACCAGAAAAGGAAGAATTCATTTTATGCGAGTTTCTTGTGTTGACTAGAGTTCTCAGAAACATTTCAACAAATGCGTGAGGGAAAATCTGGTGAGTCTGGCCGTCAGGTTGTCTGGCAAATCCAGACTGTTCAGGCAGATTTTGAGACAAAATTTAGATTCAATTTTTTCTCAAGTCCATTCGTTCATTCTTATTCCGACCACGCTAGGTGTAAGTTTCGTTGGCATGAGGCGAAGCACCTGTTTAATAAGCATTTGAAGACACCCTAGAACTTCAATAAACCAGATTGTGCTCAATGATGATTCGTGCTTACATTCCGGCCGTAAAAACTGTTCAACCAGCATGAAAGATTGTTTCGTTTTCACAGAGATAAAAATGTGCATTTTGACAGATCAAGTCGTTCCGGTATTCGGCATTAAAATAATCGTTAGTCATGATTCCCTTTACTACAGCCACACAATGTTGACTTTGGTCATAATTATTTGGTTCCCCTGGTCCCCAGTTACTGTACCCCTGTAGACTAGTGCCATCGGACCATTTCCACACTCCTTCTTTCTGTACATCCGTAAGCCCAATCCAGATTTTCTTTCGAGTCGAAAGGAAAGTTGCGTCGATGAACTCCCTCTCATTTTGGGATTCAATCTTCACCAACTCAGCACCAATCTCCCGACACGAGGCCAAAGCCTCTAACCACGGCTTTCTGTCGTCAAACACGACATAACTTGAAGAAGAATATGTCACGGAAGCTGTCGGTGGAAAGAAATGAGAGAATTATTTTTCTGTTTACTTAAAATTGGGTGGTAGGAGAGAAGGAAAGTAAATGTACATATATACGTGGATTACAAAAGTAGTTTAAAAAGTATTTTCTGAAAATTATCAAGGAATCTCAAGTAACCACATCGGCAACGAGAACGTCAAAAAACAATAGCCATGAACCTAAACATCACAAAACTTTGGAAACTTTGGTATGGAACATTGTTCTAAACACGTTGTTTCACCGGAAAATTACAGAAATTAACAGAACCTGTAAGAACGTAAGTTGTATGTCCAAATTTTGGCTTATGCGCATGCGTGAAAGCAAAATATTGTACAATTTACAACAGAAGCTGGTTCAAAATCTAGCTAAATTGTAAGAAAACGCTTCCCAGGGCCTTCTCACTTCAAAAGGCCCTGGGAACGAGGTTATCAAGGAATCTCTAAAGATGTGAGATTTGTGCGGCAATCCATAATCTAAATCATACGCATTGTACAGTCGAACCTCTCGGTACGGACACCTCTCTAATACGGACACCTCTCTGTTACGGACAGTTTTCAATGTCCCGACAAAATTTTCATATATTTTCTTTAAAAAAAACCTCTATATTAAGGACTCTCTCTAATACGGACAACGGACACTAAATCTCGGCCCCAGAGAGTAAATTCATATAAACTTAACCTCTTTATTACGGACACTGCGTTGATCAGGTGATGATAGTTTGTGTATGGATGGACTTTCTGTTTGTGGTTACAAAAACAAAAACACTTTATTGACGTTATCTTCAAATGGAGATTTCAACATTTAACATGTAACCAAAGAGAAAAAAAGAGCTAGTGTTTTCGAAACTAAGCCTTACAAAGAAAATACAATACCGTAGCAGTAGGCGATTCAATATGTATTTATGTAAAACTGTTTCTGATCACTTACAGTAACACTTGCAAAATAGCGAAAGACGCTATCAGAATTGTACTTTACGTTACTTTTTACATGCAACATTGCGCTGCGGCTCGTTTCGTTTTAAAACAGTGATTTGTCTACTTACTTTGTAGCTGAGATGTACAATGTTGTATGCTACTGAAAGACAGTGTCTTTGTACTGTGAATTAATAAATTTAAATGCAGTTTAAAGATGAGTGTGAACCTGGTTTTAGCTACTCAACACTTAAAATTGTAAGCGGAGTCATAAAAGTGACGTCATCTTGGTGACCTCTTTTATACGGACACCTCTCTAATACGGACACTTCGCTCTTTCCCTTCGGTGTCCGTATTAGAGAGGTTCGACTATATTTTCATTTGTGTTTGGCCTCCACCTTTAATTTATGTTTAGTCATTACTTGTGTCAGCTTACCAAAGCAGTTTCTCCCATCTCCCAGAAATCCTTCCTGACAGATGCACTTGAATGAATCAGGCGTGTTGACACAGTCTGCGTTTGGATCACAGTCGTGGACTCCAGCCAAGCACTCATCAACATCTGTGTGAATAAAGAAAAAAATAGGAAATGTTTTCAAACGTAATAACAAGATTACCTAGTTTCCATTGGTTGAAAAGATGGCATGCAATAACAATATTAGACAGTACAAGCGCAAAATGGTCGAAGAAAATCCGAACAGATGAAGTCTCTAACAGCTTAGAGGGGAACGGAAGATTTCCGAGATAACAAACCTGGTATTAGAAGAATAAGGGAAGAGAAGGCTTCCGAAGGTAACCTGAAGATCGTCCAAGACCACTTGAAGACTTTCGAGGTAAACCGTCATTCACCGAAGTCTGCTGTTAAGTCTAGTAAATAGATGTTTTCAGTTACATAAGAAATAATTTCGTTTTGGACGTCCTATTAGGTTGTGTTCTAGCTTTGAATAATTATTGTAAATTAGTACAGATTATTGCATATGTTTATCATTGTAAATTAGTATCAGTATTAGTTGGATTCTTTTTATCTGTATAATAATATTGTAAGAGCACTGAGACTCTGTTTAAGTGCTCCTAAAGCTGAATTATCATTATTATGATTATGATTATTATAATTATGATTATTATGATTATTATGATTATTATTATTATTATTATTATTATTATTATTATTGTTACATAGCCCGAGTTAGGTTGAAATCCCGTAAACTGCCTAATTGGAAAGAATTTCAAGTTACCTGTTTTGTTCTCAGCGTCCCCAGTAGTTTCATTTGAAGCTACACAACGATATCCTTTCCCGGTGAATCCTGTTTGACATCTGTGTCCCGGAGGACATGAGCTGTTGTCACAATAGTTCTGTATAGAGACAATAGGACATGAGAAAGAGGTTGTCCTGTCCTTGAGATCTTGGTATCCTTAACCCTTAAATCAGACGCGGGGAGGGGGTGGAGGCGGAATCTGCCTGTACCGACTTTGAACGTTTTTACACTTTTGAATATACAAGTTAAGGCCACCAAACTTGGTGGTGAATTTAGATAAAATTTATCTGGGAACAATGTAGAAAAGCAAGTCCTTGTTGATCACATTTGATGTTACCATGGCAGCCAAATTTTGACGGCAGTTTTCTTTTCAGATTTTTGAATTCTCAATTTTTTTAATGAAAAAATTACAACTTTCTTGAGGTGACTTTATAGGGCCGTTTCCCCCTCCCCCCACCCTTCCCCTCCTTCCTTCCTTCCCTCCCAGCGGACCAAGAAATATAAGCCCGGCCGGAATAGGGTTAGTAAAGTCACCAGCTCCCGCCGTAACGTGCAGATAGTTTTTATTCTGGAGCGATGACAACATGGATTACCATAGTTATGTTGAATCATGTTAGAGTTCTTGGTGCAATCGCCTAATTGGTTATCATTGGCTGTTGGTGTGACTGGTATGTACGTCCAGAAAGTTATTGATCGTACAAATTACCGTCGGGATGCGAGGAGACAACGTTTTTCGAAGTATTTAGAAGAAAGGCTAACGAAGTTAGCCTTAAGATAGCCTATTGCCGAGCCACCAGGATAATTCTTGTAGAATGACTGAACCGTGTAAATTACACCCGAAATAGAGGGGCAGTGTAAGTAATTCTTTTATTATATGGCGGTGTCTCACAAGGACTGGGAATTACCGAATTCACGAATTTGATTGGCTGAAATCGATATTGACCGCGGTCTAGATTTTCCCATCTAGACCGGCATCTACACCGGTTACACTTTGCGGTGACAAAGGTGCAAACTAAACTAAAAAAAAAAAAAACTATTTCCTTCTAAAAATACTAAAATGAAGCGCCAACAAGCCTGACGAGAAAAAAGGTAGAGGACGAGCAAACTTTGGCAGATTTAAGCTCATCGACATTTGCAAGCAAAATGTCAGCTAGTACGAACCATTTACATTAAGCGAATTAAAGGTTTCTTGTTTGGCCATACAATAAACATCTTATTAACCGAGCTTAGTCGATCTGTATGGGAGAAGCTTGACCTCGGTCGTGTGTACAGACCTCACTGCGTTTGGTCTGTACACACGACCTCGGTCAAGATTCTCCCATACAGACCTCCTGCTCGGTTAATAAGAGGTAACTATAAACTCATTCCATGCCCAAATTTCCATAATTATTTCGTGTCCACTGATGGGCGAATCGCGACGGACGAATCAAGATTCGCCTCAGGCCATGATTCCCCCAAGGAAATTTGCTCATGAAATGAGTTTATCGAAGAAATACTTACTTTCTCAGATATAAACAATAATAAAAAAAGCAAAAGATCTGCTATATATTTCCTTCATCGCTTTGTGGTTACGAGAGAATCAAGACGGACGTCAATCATGCTTGAAAAACCCAGGTCGACACATAGCAGTTAGCAGTTGCAAACGTTTTACACGGCACAAAAGCGAAAAAAACCCGATGACCTAACTTATCAGCGAACTATACTTACAACGTAAACTCAAGGAAGTGTCACATACATACTCACCCACGCAGGTTTGTATATGAAGTTGTCTTGCGATTTTAGATCTCCAGGATGTAAGTTATGATCTGAACTGCTCAGCTCACATAAATGCTTGCGGTCTTCCTGTGGCGGTCCGAGGTTGACGGACATGCAGTCGTTATCTTCAAAGCAATGCGCTTCACATCCAGTTTCTGACTTCACCTGCAAACTCTTAATCACGTGACCCGCCAGTATGTGGTTGATTATTGGCTGTTTGAATTCCATTACTCGACAGTCTTCTGAGGCTGGGTTGTCTTGTAGCACTGAAATGAATTAACTTGTTATTAGATTAAACAGAAAATGATGCATCGGAATAGAAACAAAATTTAATTGTATTTATGTTACTACTGCTTTTAACATCTTGTAATGAAGGCGATGCTATGAGTTTTGGCAAAGAGATCCGCTAGAATTACTACTGTCCAATGAAATAAAATAAAGCATAGCATGCAATGTCTGAAAAATCTTTACCTTGGAGTTTTGCTAAAAGGAAGCCAAATGAATTTTCCTAATACGTTCTGATTTAGATGTTGTCAAATAACTTGCATACACATGAGAAAGACCTTTTAAAGTTTAAACAAGTTGTTATATATCTTCAAAACAGTCAAGCCAGTCTCCAAGGTAACTGGCACTAATGAGCTAGGAACATCCTAATAAACCGAACTAACTCTAAATAAGGTCAATATGTCAGACACCCTCAGAAACTGCCGTGAAATACGCTGTCCTAATGACAGCCTTCTTTTAAAACTTTTAATAAGTTTAATTTACCGTCGTCATGAAACAATAGTGCAAATCAATCAATCTGATCGATCAATAATTAAAACTTTCTTGTTAATTGTTTTGAATTAGTCAGGGGGCTATACGGAAAACGTGAAAAATTTGGCGCATTTATGAAAAGCATGCTATGTTTTTTATGAAATTTCGGCTGTAATCATATATGACACTGAAATTGGGGATGATTCTAGCAAGTCGGTAAAAGAATATTGTTTTTCTTCGTATTTTTGGACAATTATGTATAAAGCCTTTTCAGGGTTTGTGAAAACATACCCGGAGCAACTGGCCAAACCAATAATCTATTTTCCATTCAGCTCAAGTGACTAAAGAAGTGATTTCTTGCGGCAACTGTCCTTAATTGAGTCGTTCGGCGGTGCATATATTAAACGATTCTAGTTCTACTGTACCAGTTTTCATTATCCGTACGCAAGTCAGCGGGTGACGGAAGGCAATGAGCTCAGCATGGGCGAAGTGAGATTTTTTTCAAACAAGAAGGTTAAACTATCAAGAAGGTCAAAAAATAACTCTTTAAATATTAATTTTGACTTTTGCGAGAAACGAATTTGAGTAGTTTTAAAATACTCATGTTTCAGATAGTTCGGGATCGGATTCCCATCTTTACGTTGTTTTGTCTATTTTGTTACCACTCGTATTTCATAATGAATCTTTCCTTTCTTGTCAGATTACTTGGATCTTTCAAATTCCAAATGTTCTGTTGCTACTGTGGTTTCTGTCTCAGTAAACTTTAGTGTAGCATTCTTAGTAGCTAAATATCTAGAAATTTCAGACTTATGGATGCTTCGATGAAGTCTCAGCCATGAAGTGTGGTTGCATACCTTGTAATTTGGCGATTTTTGTTCCTGTGAAAAAGCTAAACAGTCGCCCGTTTGAATATCGAGTGACTTACACTTTGGTATTAAGTACGCCTAGCTATTCAAAATTACAAACTTTCATTGTATAGACAAGTATTCTTAAAAGGGTGACAGTTTTTCTCCAAAAAAGCAATTGTTTTCTACTTTGAGCTAAGATTTTTCTTCTTTTTAACCATGAGTGTACTTTCTAATATGCTTAATCTTATCCAACCTCTGCTTGAAGGTGTTACGTAACTTATCAGTTTTCCCAAAACTCGAAACATGAAGCTGAATTTTGGTTTATGTGGAAAAAAAAGGAAGCTTAAAAGAATGCATATGGGACAGTTTGTAAACAGACTTTTAATTTAATTTTTAGCCCTGAACGTCGCAAACCATCGTTCATTTTGCCCTCGATGTTGTTTTGTGAAAACAGTGCTTTTAAGCAGCACTACATACCATGTAGGTAACGGGCCAAGATCATTAGTATTTTTGGGTGCAACAAAAAAACATCAAACTTACCAAGTAAACTCTGCCCTTTGCAATTTGGAAGCACAAAGAGAAACAGAAAGATTCCTCGACAGTAGCGTCGAGAAAATATTGGTTCCAGTGCACCCGTCATAGCATATACGCTCATCAATATAGGGTTAAACAAGAATGTAAAATTGTTTGTACAACACTCGGATGGAAAAACCTGCGGGGTAATTAACAATTAAGTTTTAATTTCTCTTAACTAGCCTCCTACTGCTCTCCAGATTTTTCGCTTTCATGTATTTCTAACTGAGAAAACACATATTTTTAATACCTCAAGCATCCCTAATATGTTCCTGTGTGTCACAATCAATCAAATTCACGTGAACTCAACGTGTTTACACATACACTCACTGGTCGCCAGATATATTTTGGTTAAACTCAAACATGTGTATATGACCTCTGATCCACCCGCAAGGCCACTGTTTTATCAGGAACTGTTTCTCTTTATTACATGTTCAGTATGGTTTGCAAGTGAGGTTTGGTCGTTGATTGTAGTATAAATACAATTCGGTGCGCCTTTTTTATGCCCCCTTTTTTAATTGAACTCTTGCTGTCGTTGATTCTTGGTCTCCTTTACAATAATTCCTTTCGTGTCTCTTTTCTCATCGAAATTGTGTAATCCCGATTAGGTATAAGTCAATAACAAAAGCCCTAATTTGCATCAGAAAATAACAAACTGATGAAGGATTCTGGTAGTTTTACGGTCGAACGACGCCAAAATGCTGATATGTTCTATTCTCATGTAAAGTGCTTTTAATAGTGGGCTATACTGGGAGCTCCGCCCGAAAGGGGTGCCATTTAGAGAAAGTTGTCATTTTAGTGTTACAAAATCCGCTACAAAGTGACAGAGATAGCGGCGAAAGCTAAGTATACAAAAGGGCGACAAATTTTGGCAGAAATGACTTCGCGAAACACATCAAAGTTTGGAGCCTTTGAGCAACTGAGCCAGAACGACTGAAAGTCCGGGGAAAATGTGGCGATCATAGGAAATTCTTTTGTTTTGGCTTATCCTCGAGGTATAAGAAAGGGGGTGCAATTTTGTTTTAGGTATATGAAAGGGGTGCCATTTTGGTAAAAATTAGTATATTAAAGGGTTAGGGTTTGAGCCTCTGGGCGGAGCCCCTCACCGGGAGTCATTTTGGATAGAATAAATAACAATTTTTGGGATGTTTTTGGAAAAAAAATTAATTTTTAAATTAAATGTGACCTAAATTGTCTTTATTTGAAAATTTATAAATCATGCATTTCACCTGTTTATTATTATTAAACTGGGCTGTGGCTGTGGCTGTTTAAAATCAAGTTATTGTTAGCGTTAAGTACAACTGGTATACTCTGTAAGGTAAATGGATTTCAACCAATTTGATTTCGCCATGTAGGGACTGTCATTTAATAGGTCTATCTTATTAAACGTACCATCTGGTATATGAGAATATTTTATTTACAATCCGAGCTCTAAAAGAAACTATAAATTTTATGGTCCAATTCGTCTCTGGCAAGTGAAGATGTCATCAAGTGAGTCAGACATTAAAAAAAATGAATTGTTTTTATCAGAAAAATTAGTGTCGAATTCTCCACAGCATATCAGTAAAATTCTTAATTGCGTTTCGTATTCGGCAAAAATCTGCATTTGAAACACATTCACTAATTAAAACCAGCAAGATGCGTACTCACTGTTTCTGTTTCTGTTTTGACACACCGCACGTCTATGCAACGGATACGTGACGGCAAATTTTAAAGTTAAATACTCCTGTCTTACGATAACGGCCAGGTAGGTGCTCTAAAGTCGGGTCTGCGTGTTGTAACTTTTTCATTTCAGTATCTCATGAACTCAATTTTTTAAAAGTATAACTGAAAAATATCGAGTGGTAAAAAGGGGTCTTTGATGATCAGTTTCATAAATAAAATAATTTTGCTGTTTAACCCTGTACATATTCGTCAAAGAAACATAAACAATAAATTATTTCTTTGAAATTTACAGTCTTTTCAAACATGTAGTTGGTTTTAGTTCAATAACGATATTTTTATTCGCGCACTATAATACATATTTAAAAAATATTTATAGATTTCAGTTCAAAAGTGCCATATTAACGCATTTAAATTGTAGATAAAAGTTTGCACCTTGTCTTATATATTTTCTGATATATTACATTCCCGTCTCTGTAGGTGTCGATATTCATTGCACGAAATCTCACTGATATTAACAGTGAAAGCTTTTGTGATCTGTGTTGGATCTCCCAAGCCCACCTTCACAACAGTAACAAAAAAAGTGTAGGCACCTTTGCTGATTTAAAATTGCATGGATACCTACTATATACCTTTGAAATTCAATACCAGAACACTTGATAATTAATGTATTTGTATATTTATTGATGTTAGGGCTCAAGAAAGGTCGCTTCAAAGGAAAATAAGTGAAGGAATCGGTGTGAATGTGTGAATTGCAGGTTTAAAAACCAGTTTTCTCGACTCGAAGCTAAATGAAATATAAAATTAAGTGCGCAGTGCAATGTTAATCTTATATCACTATGGTTAGGACAAAAATTGAGCTTTTAGCGATCCAACAAAAATAGAATATATGATGCTCTAGTATAGTATGTAATTTTTCACACTTTTAGTGCTTTTATATATCAAGATAGGGAAAGTTAAGAAATCCATCACACAAAGAGAAGGATGCATACGGAAAACATTTGCACGCTATCAGTCGGTGTACTAATATCAGCTTGCGCAAAATTAATCATTACACAAGCAGGAATGACATGGCTTCCATATACTTTAATTAAACTGTATTTTGGGTGAAGAACAGTATACACCTATTTCAATTAAGGTTGCTTCGGTGATGCATGATGCATGATCCTTGTTTCATAGACCGCAAAGCAACATGTTTGCTACAAATACATGTTTTGATAATTTTTCGCTAAAGGCACTCCAAGAGAAAACCGAATCATAAAAAAAACATACATTTTCTCTTGCTTTAGGACTATAGATAGAGAAAAGCAGCCATAAATATAACGATCATGATGCTTTGCGGTCTATGAAACAGGCATCACTGAAGCAACCTTTTTTGAAATAGGTATATAACACAAGACGATGATTGTGTTTCGGTATACTGACACGTTTGAATAGGTTAATTACACTAAACAGCCTCGCAAAGTTCAAAATTTTAATTTTCAGATTGTGATTAAAATGACAACCCTCAAGGTGACTCCAATTTCTTGAAAGAGGATGTATTTGAATAAAATGGAAAATTTTCAGAAATAGTATATTTTAGCAGTTTGAGCCTAAAACTGAGTATAATGTACATTAGTGTATGCGAAAGTTATTAAGGTGATTCCATCGAAATAGAAGGAAGAGAAGGAATATTTAAAATTTTCTAAAACTTGGTCCAGTTGGTAGTTATGTTTAGAACCTTTCAAAAATGCAATAAAAAATAGGGGTCATCGTGCTTGTTTTTTTCACAAAATGGATAGCCATTAATAGCAACTATACGATCCGCAAGGTTTTCCTGAGAAACCCTAATAATCAGAAATGAGAACTATAATTGCTTTGAAAAGTCATTGCTTGTATTGAAAT
>Ga0126336_10001643_pt1 | contig 12008 bp, 14 predicted proteins | sample SidCmetagenome_FD_92530 | JGI IMG/M metagenome (GOLD analysis project Ga0126336, IMG submission 92530) | Coral microbial communities from El Islote,Puerto Morelos, Mexico - Siderastrea C C metagenome | ecosystem: Host-associated > Invertebrates > Cnidaria > Coral | place: El Islote,Puerto... | reverse complement strand
CGCTGCCTCACCGTGGACTGATTTTAATTCGTGGGGTTGGGGATAATTCCCTTCATCCGTTATGAAGATGGGCTCTAGGGGGGGTCCTGGAGAAGGGTTTCGCGAGAAACTGCTACGGGCTTCTCATAAATTTCTCTATTGTTAGGATTAAATGTGTATTCGGGCATAATGAACCCTGCATAGGTCTCCGACACAAGAGACACTTCCAAGGGAGCCACGTTATCTATGACAGCAATCCAGGAGCTATTAGGGGAAGAGGGGTTACCATGCGAAGAACACAATTGGCAGCTAATGTCCTTTATTACCACAGCAATAACAGGTTGGCCTCCCATCTCTTGTCCTACTATCTCATAAGGGAAGGAGGGGTGGAGGATCTGGGTTTCAGATTGTGGGATCTATTATCAAACCTGGGGAGATGGACCTCGGCCCTACGGAAAGGGTGGTGGGGATAGGGTGTGGGGGATTGGAGTGCCTGCTATCCCTGGAAACGAGCAGGGCTATTTTTAAAAATCTCATTTCTTCACACAATTCTGCACATAATTTCCTAAATTGAGCTGAAAAATCATTAGAAGATCGGTCAGAGTCATTAAAAGCTGCCAGTTTTTCATTTTTTGCCAGGGCCAGCTGCCATTTTTTGCCAGGACCAGCTTGTGTATCCCTTGATGTTTCTTTGCGATTCTCTGCAATAGTTCGATCGACCGAAAAGTCTAAACGAGCTTAATTTTCGGCCGTTTGATTATCAGTTGGTTGATGCACTAGAACTTCACTTTTTAAATCATCACACGACCCTTGCACAAGGAAGAGAAATGCAACTGATTTGCGTTGGATAGGCCTAGGCGCTGGCAAGTGCTGTTAATAAATTCAGTATACAAATCAACTGATTCACAGGTCCCTATTTGAGTGAAAGTAAGGATTGCCTAAGTTGCCATTTATAATCCTGCGAATAAAAGCGTCCTTTTAGGGCATCAACTAAAGAATCATAATCACAATCATAATCAGCGCGTGGTTAAGGGTCAAGCAAAACATATGCTTCTGCCGGGCCCGAAAGGTGAGTAGCCACATCAGCAGCTTTTGATATCTGATTTAATTCCTAGCTACCTGCTCTTATGGGATTTTCAAAGTTACGCTTCACGGCTTCACTAAAGAATTTTATGAAAACCTCCTCTAATTTAATTGGCAAGCATCTTTTGAATTCATACAATGAAGCATTTCGGCGTGGTCAATTATCTCAAAGAAGAGATGTGATCAGTTTTATTCCCAACGACGAATCGCCCCTGTCAAATCTTTCTAATTGGTGCCAATAACCCTTCTAAATGTGGATTATAAAATGCTCACTAATGTCGTCGCCAAAAGAATTGAGTCGTCACCGACCAAGTTAATTATCTCGGATCAAACTGGTTTTTAAGGGTAGATACATTGGTCAAAGCATGTGGTTACTAAACGATTTAATGGAATACACCGAAGCTAAGTATATCACGAGCTAAGTAGCACCGAAGTATACCAGGTATACTTCTCTTTATTGATTTTAAAAGAGCTTTTGATTCACTGGAATATGCCCTGTGATCAAGAGATCAATCTTAACAGTATATTGTAATGCAAAAAGTGAAGTCAAATGTAGGCTTCATGACCAAATATTTCAAGCTCTCAAGGGGAGTTCGCCAAATGTTAGCATCAAGTGAAGCGATATGAACCAGTACTACCAAACGCGCATGTTTTCAGAACGTTTGCCCACAGTTGCCAAAAGCAATCGAAACAGACTGTTTTCTGCAAGTTTCGCAACATTTGCCCTTACAAGCTGAAATCGCTAAAAGAGACTTGTTTAACCAAATTGGCCCACACTTGCTACAACAAGTCAAAACGGACTGTTTTAAATGATGTCGTTAACATTCGCACAATTAAAAACACCGTTTTCATAAACTTTAGTCACTTTTCTAAAACTGCAAGGCAAAATAGGCTGTTTTCCTAAATTTAAGCCACATTTGCAATAACAGCAACTTTGGACTTGAGGGCAAAACAAACAAACTGTCTTCATAAAGTGAAGTAACATGTACCAATTCTACCAAAAACACTTTTTGTTTTCGAAACGTTTCGTTACAGTTGCGAGAGCAACCAGAACAGACTGTTTTCTTCACATTTGGTAACATTTTTCCTTACAGGCTGTTTTTATCAAATAGAGTCACATTTGCAAAACCTAGCTGAAAGAGACGGGTCGCACAGTTGCTAAAGGAAGTCAAAACAGACTGTATTCAACAGGTCTGGTAAAATTTCCACCTTGAACGCAAAAAAACACTGTTTACATTGAGTTAAGCCACATTTGCCAAAACTTGCAAAAAAAAACCCAGCTTTCATCAAATTGTCCCACAGTTGCCAAAAGCAGTCGAAACAAACAAACTGTTTTCATCAACTGAAGTGACATGTGACATTATTACCAAAATCACATTGTTTTCAGAAGGTTTGCCCACAGTTGCCAAAAGCAGCTCAAACGCCCTTGTAAGCGGAAAAACACGGTTTTCATCAAATTGAGCTACATTTGTAAAACCGACCTAAAAGAGACGGGTTTAATCAAATTGTCCCAAAGTTGCTACAAGAAGTCAAAACGGGCTGTTTTTAACAAATTTGTCAACATTTGCACAAATAAGCCAAAATACACCGATTTCATCAAGTTAGTCACTTTTACTACAACTAGCAAAAACTTCACAAAACCTAACAAATACAGACGGTTTACTTCCAGTTTCGGCAAAGTTAAAAGTAAAACCGAAAGCAGACCGTTTTGAACGAGTTTGACAACTTCTGCACCTGCAAGGCAAAACAGACCGTTTTCGTTAAGTTAAGCCACATTTGCCAAAACAAGCAAAAACAAAACGTTTTGATGAAATTGTCCCACAATTGCCAAAACAAGCGAAAATCAACTGTTTTTAACAAATATTCAAGCCGAAACACCACGTTTCCAAAAAATTACTCAAACTAGCAAAAGACAGTTTTCAGTAAATTTGGCCATAGTGGTAAAAAGCAGCAAAACAGACTATTTTCAACACATTTGGCATCTTTGCACATGCAAGGCAAGACACACTGTCTTCATCAAGTGAAGCGACATGCACCGTTATTACCACATTGTTTTCAAAATGTTTTCCCACAGATTTTAAAAGCAGCCAAAACAGACTGCTTTCTAAAAGTTAGGTAACATTTCCCAATACAAACTGAAAAACACTGTTGTCATCAAATTGAGTCAATTTTCAAAACCTAGCTAAAAGATAAATGATTCATCAAATTGTCCCACAGTTGCTAAAAAAAAGTCGAAAAAGGCTGTTTTCAATTAGTTTTGCAAGATTTGCACTCCTTTTAGTAAATCTTGTGAAAACGCAAAATTTTCTTCAAATTGTCTCACAGTTACCAAAAGCAGCCAAAACAGACTGTTTTCTAAAAGTGTGTACTTTTTGCTAGTTTTGGTAAAAATGGTTTCACTTTATGAAAACAGTGTGTTTTGGCTTGAATGTGCAAATGTTTCCAAACTTGTAGAAAACAGTCTGTATCAGCCTCTTTTGGTAACTGTGAGACAATTGAGAATTTTTTCTACAACTTAGGAAACATTTGCACATTCAAGCCAAAACACACTGTTTCAAAAAGTGAAGCCATTTTTACCAAAACTAGCAAAAACACACAGTTGTCTGGAAATTAAGCAAAAGTTGTGAAAAACACCCAAAATTGACAATTCTAAACGACTTTGGCAGCAATGCACATGCCAGGCAAAACACACTGTCTTCAAGTGAAGTGACATTTACCAATACTACCAAAAGACATTGTTTTCAGATCGCTTGCCTACAGTTGCCAAAAACATTCCAAACAGACTGTTTTCTGCAAGTTTGGCGACATTTGCCCTTCAATTGATCTGAGAATTTGGAGCTGCCTCGAATGTCCAGATAGCGGTTAATGTGTATGCTGAGTTAAAAGACTTCCTAGAAATTGACTCGAACCGAGCTGTCCTCTACGACATCTAACAAAACTAGCAAAGACACAGTTGTCAGTACATTTGGCAAAAAAAAACAAATTTGAAAAGCTCATAAAACAGATTATTTTTAGCGCGTTTGGCAACTTTTTCACATGCACATCAATTGAAGCGACATTTACCAGTACTACCAAAACCACATATTTTTCAAAACGTTTTTCCACAGTTGCCAGAAGCAGCCAAAATAGACTGTTTTCAACAAGTTTTCAAACATTTGCCCTTACAAGACATAAAATACTGTATTTTATCAAGTTGAGTCACATTTACAAAAACTAGCTAACAGAGACGGGTTTGATCAAATTGCCCTACAGATGCCAAAAGAAGGTGAAATACACTGTTTTTAAGCAATTTTGGCATCACCTGCTCATTCAAGACGAAAACAGACTGTTTTAAACGTGGCTTCATCAATTGAAGCGACATTTATCAACACTACCAAACACACATTGTTTCCAGAACGTTTGGACGCAGTTTCCAAAATAAGCCGAGACAAAAGACTGTTTTCCACAAGTTTGGCAACATTTGCCCATTCAAGGCGTTTTCTAACACACTGGCCAACATTTAAAAAATCAGGAAATAAATACAGACGGTTTACATCAAATTTCGCGAGTTTAAAAAAAAGGAAAGCAAACTTTTGAACGAGTTTGACTTTTTTTGCACCTGCAAAAAAACAGACCGTTTTCATAAACTTAAGCCACATTTACCAAAACTTGCAACAACACAAAGATTTGTTCAATTTGTCTAACAGTTCCCAAACAAGCGAAAACAAACTGTTTCAAACAAGTTTGGTAACATTTGCTTTTATAGGCCGTAAGTTTACCGGCAGGTAAAAGCCCAATAAGGGGAACCAGCCATCCGACCGAAGATGGCATTGACTATACCAGTCTTAACTTCCCAACGGCGATCACGCAAATAGACCGGCTTAAGGGGCAAAATGAAAACCTCACCATAAATGTTTTGGGCTGGGGGGAAGACAGCTTTGTTGTTTATCGTCTGAGTGACAGAAGAGCAGAAGTGTGCGAATAACCCTGATGCTAATTGTGTCAGGGGAAAGGCTGCAGTACACTTAGGTAAAGAGACTACGCACATTGCTATACGATCAAAAATACAAAAATATTGCCAGGAAGTAAATGAGCGGCCAACAAGGATAGAGATTCCCAAAGAGGGGGAAAACAGGCTGTATTTCAAGAATTACCACAAACAAATGAAAGCCCCCTTCGTGATTTACGCCGATCTAGAGGCTGGGATAAAAAATTTCAAAGGCTGTGAAAAAGAGAAAGAGCCAGAGGCTAGTAACACAGAAAAGACTAGTTGGCAAGAAACGTGTGGCTGCACATACACAGTCGTAAGGAGCGACAGGAAAACCTGGGGACCAATGCACTACAGAGGCATAAACGCCGAAGAGATGCTGATATTGCAACTCTTAAAATATGAAGAAAAAACAAGAGAGGCACTGGCGTAAAAGCAGCCTCTTGTAAAGACGCCAGAGGACTGGGCAAGCTACAAAGGCGCGACACAGCGCCACATTTGCGAAAATTCGCTGGTTAAAGAGGACTTTTTGGATTCCAAACCTGTGTACAGGATTCCAAACCTGTGTCCAGGGCTATATTGCTGCAAGTCGCACAGAAAATGCATGTAAGGAAGCAGGGCAGCAGGCTGCAAAGCAAAATAAAAGCGGTCCAAACCGGCGCCCCTGCCGGTTGTTTCTCCACAACCTCAAAGGTTTTAACGCGCATCATTTGATGAGTGTGTTGGGGCGGAAAGCAAAACAAGTAACATCCATCCCCAACAACATGGAAAAGAACATCTCATTCTCAGTTGGGGGCTTGCGTTTCATTGACGGCTACGGCTTTCTTCCCAAAAGCCTCTATTATCTTGTGGGCTGCGCTTCGCAGGAAGAATTAAAAGTAACGGCATACCTGGCAAACAAGGAGGAAAAGCTCAAGTTATTGAGCAAAAAGGGGATTTATCCCAATGAGAACATGGACAGATGGGAATTATTCAACTAGCCCAAAATGCCAGAAAAAGAAGAGTTTTACAGCAAGCTCAACGACGAGCACATAACAGACGAGGAGTCCAACCACGCCCAAAAGGAGTGGGAAGCGTTTGGCTGCAAAAGCCTCGGCGATTATCACGACATTTATCTAGGAAATGATGTGGCGCTGTTAGCGGACGTTTTTGAAAAGATCAGGGAACTTTCCCTCCCTCAAGCAGTACGGGCTAGTCCCCGCGCAATAATACACGTCCCTAGGTTTGAGCTGGGACGCACTGATGAGGAAGGGCAGAATAGAGTAAAACCCAGAGGTACAGCTCTTGACGGACGTCGACAAGTACCTTTTCATAGAGACAGGGATGCGGGGCGGCATCTCAATGGTGAGGAAGCGTTATTCGAAGGCAAAAAACCCGCTATTGCTGGATTATGATGCAAGCAAGCTGCACAAATCCATTGCATATCTCGCCGCCAACGACCTCTACGGCTGGGCCATGAGCAGGCCGCTACCCAAAAAAGGGTCCATCTGGAGGCGGGTGCTGCCCAAAGAGGAAGAGGTCTTAACACCTCACACTCACACTGCAGGACAAAAAGAACTACCTGGCTCACTACCGAAACCTGCAGTTCTATCTCAAGTAGGGAATGCATCGGGTGCTTGAGTTCGAACACGATTGCTGGATGTGGTCTTACATCCGGATGAACACGGAAATCCGGAAGCGGGCCAAGAATGACTTCGAAAAGGAATTTTACAAGCTGATGAACAACTCGGTTTTCGGCAAAACGATGGAAAACCTGCGAAACCGAGTGGACATAAAAATTGTCCGCAGCAACGAGGCGGACATGATTCGGCGTTTGGTGGCCAGCCCGTTATACGCGAGGCATGTGATATTTTCAAAAGATCTCGCAACAATCCACATGCACAAACGCAGGCTGTTGCTAAACAAGCCTGTTTACACAAGGATGACTATTCTAGAGAATAGCAAGATCCTGATGTATGACTTTTATTACGATTTACTAAAACAGGTACTGGCGCGGGTACACGGGTACAGCAGCGCGAAAAAAAAAGGTTTTGGGTAATTTAAAGGAACAATGTGTCGGATCCGCCATTGCAGAGTGCGTGTGCCTCCGTCCCAAAATGTACTCCATCGTGAAAGCCGGAGTGCGTTGTCAAGGCAAAAATAACGCACAAAAATTAGAAAGACGCGCTTTTCGACAAGAAGGCCTTTTGGCATGGAATGAACATTCTTCGCAGCAAGCGCCATGAGATCTATGGCATGCATGTGAACAAGATCTACGGTCATAAAGATCTTAATTAGCAACAGTAGCTGGTGGTAGCTCGGTGTTAGGGGATACAACAAGAAGTTCCTCACTGACAAAGCCGCGCTTGGGCTCATCGCACAAATCGTAAATAACTGGTTCATTCGGCTTTGTAACCGCTTTTTCAATCTTGAAAACCTTCAAAGACCAAATAGGATCTGTAGCGCATCTGCTGCCGCCATCAAGTTCGCCTCGTTGACACAAATGCCGAACATTAACGAGGGAGGGGAGCTTTTTTCGTTCAGCCCAACTGGTCTTGTGTATTTTGTTGCGGGCTTGGGAGAAACGGCCTTGGTCTTTTTGGCAATCAATCTGGTAACTTCATTGTTTATAGCAGAGACAACAGCGGGCAGCCGAGCCACCCATTCAGCCGATTTTTTTGTCATCTGGCGGACGCATTTCGACAGCATACTGGTGTCCGAACAGGTGTTCAGCCAGAGTGCAGTTGAAACGCTCCAAGATTGCTTGGTCTCAATGAATGTCAACGCGTTTGCGTCGAACCGTGACTTTATTTTTTTCATTTCCTTGGTAACAGCGCCCTGAAGGAGTTAGGCCATTTCAAAGGCCGGCGTTTGTAAATTTTCTGAAAGGCTTTTGCCACCTCGGCAGACTCTTTCGAGGTCAGGGATTCTTCCTCTTTGTAGCAGCTAGCCACATCGACAACGGTAAGGGCGTATTTGAAAACTTTGCAGTCATGCAGCACTTTGTCTTGTGGGAAAAAAAAATCTGCTTGGTGAACCGCGTTGGCTGAGGGGAGATCGAATTTTGACCGAGGAATGTAGAATGGCGCGAAGAGGGAGACCTGCCAAAGTGCTTGTTTGACCAACCATTGCTTCGCGGCATCTTCAGAGACCTTGGCGGCCGCGACGAGCTTTCTTACACCGGCAAGGCCTTTCTAGTACCCCTGCAGGCTGTAGTAGACCTTTTGAGTTTTGCGTACATCGTGTATTCATAAGGCAGAAAATATTTTAAAGGAAGCAAAAGGCCGCGTACCCAAACGCCAGTGCGCCAGCGCTGATGAACAGGAGTTCGCCTTGCTTCTGCTGCTCGCTGGGCTGGTAGATGTCAGAAAACTTTCACTCTCGGGGCATCGTAAGTTGGGCCTGCTGGAGTGCCTAATTGTAGAGCTTAAAAGCGTAGTGGGTTTTGCTTGGCCTGTTGTTTGATCCGGTTGTTGATGGCCATCCAATCAAACGAATGCGTTCGTTCTTCTTGATATTTGGCATAGCCAGCCTGGTACGACTCGAGAGCCTAGTCAGTCCGCACTTTTTCTTCTTTTGCGGCATTGAGGTCGTTTCCGGAGGGGTAGTGAGCAAGGCAATTGTCCAATAGACGCGACAGCGTTAATGAAGGCTCCTCCAGCCATAATAGCAACGCTAGCCATAGTGTATAATATTTAGATACTTTTTTGCATTTCACTCGGGTTTGAAAGAATTTTCTGGTCTTCGGGGTACTTCTGCAGGGTGATGCTAGCGGCCATGACCGCGGTGAACTTTACGTAGCTCATCACATTCCCACTTGGGTCAGCGGTGTAGTTAATTCTCTTAAACAGCTTTCTTGGCGGCCTAGCCAATCGCTGCAGCAAAGCCAGTGAATGTGGCGGCATCGGTGATAGTTTTCAGGAGCTTGTTCTCAGACATGATTCTATAAAAATGATTTTTTTTAATTAAACGATGGCTCGGATATGAAGCCTATCTTCTTTGGACCCCTTCTATTATACACAGTCGTGGCAGGCGTCGAAACACCATTTAATTTTGCTTCGGGTGTTGCATTTCCTTTTGGTTTTTCTTCCTTCCCCCAACTGCAGCTTCGTTCCCCCGATTGTTGTACGGCCCAATAACTGAGACGATGAATCCCCCGGTGGAAAGAATTTAGCAGCCAGACATCCTTTTTTGCTCGTCAGAGGGTGGTTGGTCGTTCTGCGGAGCAGCCGTTTTGTTTTTTGCTGCCGCTTCAGCTTGTTTTTTGTTTCGTGTGCCTTGTGGTTGTGTTCTCCCAATTTCTTTCCAACATGAACTCGGCCCGGGTTTTTTGCGGGCTTTGTTGCGGGTACATCAGAGCCGATGTGCATGGCCTTCATGGTTTTGCTCGAGGGAGTGTAAAAAAGAACTATTGCCGCCACGATTTCCAGGAAGGGCTTCGCAATGCTGGCGATCTGCTGGGTAAGCACCCACACGCTGATTTCTATATGCCGCGAGCTGAAGCCTAGCGAAACCAGCTGGCTCGTGCACCCTTTCACGTCTTTTCACGCGGCGTTGATGTCCAAAATGATTAGCTTATTCGTTCCTTTAAAAAAGAAGCTTGAAAGTTTCAGCCAGACTTCGACCTCGTTCTGCTGACAGGCGATCACATAAATGTGAGGCTCATTGTCCACAAAACCTTCGAAAGTCTTGTTGTGTGTGTGACAGTTTGGCACAGCAAAACGATGTAGTCAAACTTCCCCCTGAAGTGGCCAGGAAACTGGTTAAAAAGATTTAACGTTTTCCCTGAAATCGTCGGCCCAACGATAAGGGCATTGACAGGATATTGCCGGGATTTCTAATAATACCGCACAGACTCCAGTCCATTATTTTAGACGGTGAACTGTGCGTCACTAATTATGAAAATGTAGCGTTTTACGAACTGCACGCCGGCTTATGTGCTTAACAGCCGCAGGCCACTGCCGTGCATTTTTTCTATCGACCACAGAGCGTAGATCAATGAACAGACCAAACTTGTCTCCTGTGTAGAAAGCAGTGGCAACCATGTTGCTCACCTGGGAGCTGTCTGTACCGACATGCCGGCTAACTTGCTCCCACGAGTCCCGCCCTTCCATGCCCTGGCTGTACACTTTGTTGGGCACGTCGTTCACGACGACCTCTACTGGTGACGTCAGGGTTGAAAAACTTTTCCGAATCTCTTGCTCCACCAGCGCGAGGCTCGCAGCAGGAGCGGCGTGGGACGTTGATGCTCTCGTTTAGGATTATGGATCAGAACCTGTAAAACAAGCTCGTCAGAAAGAGAGAGTGGTTTCGAACAGCAGGCGAGGTAATCACCTTTCTCGCTAAAAACGCTTGGCTGCTCATACTCGCGATGGCCACCTTTCTTATCGAGCGAGTTACCAAGCGAGACTAACCGCGAAAACGGCTAGACACAAACCAACAAATGAGCCAAATTTTGTTCCTGTCGTGTACTGTGGGCAGCTGGTCGTGTACAGGTTGCTGCACCTGACTCGAAGTGTCTGGCACCTTTTTTGGCCGACTGTACTGCAATGGTTGCATTGTGGATTAGATTGGAGGGGTGGCTGGTAGGCAAGATTGTTTTGGCAGCTCGTCATCCATGTGTTTGATGCCAACTTTTTTATGCTTATATGAACATCGTTGTTTACGACGAACTTCGTGCCTGTACTTGCTTGCTTGAACTGGTTGTTGTAACCAACCGTGCTCACTGTGTGCTCATCAGGCACAAAGAAATCGAACTGGTTTTCGGTGCTATTATCGTTGCTGATGGAACATACAGCGTTGCCATCGCTGGCCCTGCTACCCTAATCACTGAACTTAGCATGCGCGCTAGGGTATGTTAGGTACGTGGGCGTGGCGCCAACGCCTCTGACATATATAAATACCTTTCCTAGGCCATGGTTTTCGCCACTTTTGTTTAGCGGAAATCGCTGCTGGGGTAGATTCCAAGCTCTTTGCAGATCCTATTATAAGACGTAATATCGTAGTAGTTGTTAGTCTGGCTAACCGTGGGATCTCAGGGAAAGGTGTTTACGCTCTGGATATCACCTATCTCAAACAATATTCTCCTGATGGTGAAATAAACGTGAAACAGATAAAAAGAACGCAGCTTCGGGCTCAGGTTCAGTTGCGTGGCGTTTGTGCCAATGTCAAAAAGAATTTGACGTAATATGCCGCAGCCAGTTCCTGCACACCACACGGCAAAAGTCCAGCTCCTGTGGCCAGTAGCTCATGTTTGGGCCGCCCAGCCAGTTGTGTTCCTCCTTTCCCTTTGTGTGCGTGATCCTTGAAAATGTTTCTGAAATTTGTTTTATAAAACGCCGTAGACCTTTTGTTCCTTATTAAAGATACTACCCAATTTTTGCCGGCTTTTAGCAAAATCAAGCGCTGGGTTTTTGTTAAAAGTCAGTTAAAATGGAAAAGTATCTGTCTTTTGAATCTGCTGAAAGGTTTGCGCATGCGTTCATTACAAGTAGGCTGGACTATCGTAATAGCTTATTATATGGTGTTCCGGAGTATAAGATTAGAGAACTTCAAAGAGTTATGAATGCAACCGCACGGTTAGTTTACTGCGCATCTCAGTACTGTCACATTACCCCTCTACTTCGGGAGCTTGACTGGTTACCAGTGCATTGATTTTAAGATTCTTCGTATCACATTTAAAATACTTCAGGGTTTTGTTCCTAGCTATCTCAAGAATCTAGTTTCAATCTTACCAGCTTCACATTATCAATTGCGTCGGAACAATAACGGTATGGGGGATCGCTCGTTAATAGTACCTGCCGAAGTCTTGTGGAACACCTAAGGCCTTTTGTTAAAATTTTAAGTGAAATGGTATAAATCAGATTACAGATTAGTTAGGAGATTTTATTATTTATTTGAAATCTTTAATTATGTATTCTATTAAGTGTAATGCGCTTTTGATTATTTTTATAGAAAAAGCGCAATATAAGTAATGAATATTATTATTATTATTATTATT
>Ga0126336_10001642_pt1 | contig 12011 bp, 2 predicted proteins | sample SidCmetagenome_FD_92530 | JGI IMG/M metagenome (GOLD analysis project Ga0126336, IMG submission 92530) | Coral microbial communities from El Islote,Puerto Morelos, Mexico - Siderastrea C C metagenome | ecosystem: Host-associated > Invertebrates > Cnidaria > Coral | place: El Islote,Puerto... | reverse complement strand
ATTTTTTATTCCGGGTTGTTTTTATGCGTGGGAGTTTTGTATATTGGTAAGCGTATAAACCCTGTGACAGATCTTACCTGGTTATCGTGTGTTAAGTTGTTGTTTTTGATCTTTTTCCAGCAGGCATAATGGACTTCTTAATTAAACCATGGCTCAGTCAACGTAAAACTTGACAAATGTGGCGACTTGGTGTCGGTGTCAAGTCAAAGCTCAGCAAATGCCTGAAATTTTATTTTCAGTTATCCCTTGAAGCATTGAACGACTGCCAGAGAACAAATTAAGAAATTTCATTCGGAACTAAGATACTAAGCCACAGTAAGGCAAACAGGAAGGTTCTTCCCAATATTTTCTGGGCACATTGGCTGGAGGCGTAACCAGCTTACCAACCCGAGATGATATACAAAATTATCTATCTACTATGCCAGTGCACAAACAGCTCAGCACTTTAGAATTTCAGGCACAGATTTGAAAATTGAAATCTTCTCTGATACACTAACATTGAATCTTCGTTCTGAATGAAAGTGCAACAACCTATAGAGAATTAACATGTTTTGAGCAAATGTTGCAGGTGTATCGTTTGCTGTCATGGGTTTTCAAGAAGTCACGCCTCAGGCCTGTTCCATAAGCCACATGAGCTTCGCCGTTTTCTGTTGAAATGTCTTGCATGAAAAGTTCTTCGTGTTCATTGTATGTTTGCTCTTGTAGGTGTTATTATGAATATAAAACCTGAGTTTGGCTAGACTTTTCCTCTCAGTATAGCAAAAGCACCTGAGTATAGGAAGTTTATTTCTCGATCTATTGCCGTGATCAGTTGTATTTAGGACTTGAAGTTCAGGCTAATCTTTCAAATTCTTGATAAGAGGGTTAAAATGAATTCCCCAAATGGAAACAATTCCACGTAGGTACAAACGAAGGTCAAAATTCAACAATTGTGTAACTGCGCATTTAAAAGTATGCCTTAAATTACAGGTTAATACTAGACAATTTCTAATTAGAAACAAACTTAGAGATCTTAAAGACAAACAAATGTGTTTTGCACCTTAAAAAGAAACCGACGAATGGCAAATATTGGGAAATGGACTGCGAAGTAAATTGACTGAGAAACGTAAAAAAACAAACGTAAATAAAAAATGTCAACAGAGCTGTCCCCCTCGAGGGCATTGTGAAGAAAAAGACAATAGAATATGACAGCGTGTCTTCTTAAGTAGCAGTTGTTTTCGCTCTAAAAGACAAACTCGTTCCGTTTCGGTAACACTTTGATATTTTTTAATGAAAGCAGATGGATGCTAACGAAGACGAAAATACGTTTGTTTTGCACTGAGTCTAAAGTTCTGAAAGCACGAGAATCCCCTAATTTCTTCTCAGATTTGTGGCTGAGTACTCCGCGAAAATGTAACAGATGTACGCAGGGATGCACAACCGAAACAAAATATTGACTGGCTGGATTAGAGTCTACCGCCTAACAGCTTTGATGCAAAAACCTCCCTTGCTGTTCAGAGGAAACACTACCTTTATTAGCTTTTAGTTATCTGCACTAGGTACCTAAAGTCCATACAGCTAAACTGAATAGCCTGTCCTTTCTTGCCCACGTTACACAGTTGTGCAATCACCATGCCAAAATAAAGGATAAATACACTTTTAGACAAAAGATAGCGCTTTCATTGCGAAATGACCTGAACAAGGGCTGCCTTTAAATGGGCCACTCACCGTGAAACTGATTATTGATTTCTGCAGTTTTCTTTGCTTTAAATCAAAGCAAAACTTGAGAAGCCTTCAGTGCGTGATTGGGTTCCGCAAGACTGTCTCGCAGAAACCTTTGACGACGCTTTTACTTAGTATTAAACCTGACGTCAGTTGGCATACCTCAAATATCTTTTGTCTAGAATGGACAAAAGCGGGCAATAACGGAGGCAATTAACGTCATTTAACTTCTGAAACTGCCGACATGATTTTTGTAGTGTGTTGAGAGGTGTCCTCACGAACCGCGCGGTCATCAAATCGTAAAGGGCGCCGCTTTATTCTGCAGACATCGAACTTCAATTTTTTTAATCTCTTTTGTGCTTATAAAGTCTGAATTATCTTAAATTGTTTTTTCTTTAGGTGCAAAGCAGGCAACAGTAGTTGATTTTTAACCGAAAACACGCGATTATGTACAGTTTAGAATCTTGTTAGGTCAGTTTTGTTGAAAGAAGTGAGTTACAAGTTCGGATTAAGAAAACAAATAGTTCAGAAGCCATTTATCATCGGATCACATCAAAACAAACACGTGTTTTGTAGTGTATCGCTCTTATTTTACGAACTGAACAAATAAACATGCAGGCAATTTATCAAAGTTTATCTGAAGCCATTTGCCGGCGCAAATGACAGTCACGCAGATTTATTTTTTCTCGTGTTTTTTGATTGCAACTTAACGTAAGTTACACTTTGCCCTGTTTTCTACGTATCTAGAATTTGCAGGAAAACCTTAAATGGTCCGCCGTAACCGTTTTCCGGCAAGGTTTCACGCTCGTGATATTTCTCTAAAAACGGGCCGTTTGTTTATTTCACCCGGCTAATATATTTGAATTCGGTCCAGAACAGAATACTGGATGCGTTTACTTAACTGTTCAAAGAAAAATCCTTTTACGTCCTTCCCACACGATTTTCTCTGCTTAAAAGCCTCTTTTATCTGTTTGAACTCTCACAGCAGTTTCTGCTTTATTTTCCGCTGTTTAGCGGCTGGCACGCAAAGCAAAAGCTCTAATCACTATTGCTTAAGTTCCTCCGTTCTGATAGCAGATCTCGACGCAATTTCCTGCAATTTACCATTTGGCTGAAGGGTTTTGTGTCAGACGGACACGCAGTCACAACCGACCGCACATCAAGAATGAAGACACTTCAGCGTCCATTAGGTTTTTCCGTCCAGACGAATCCGTGGAATAAGAATTACTGATTTAAGCTGTAAACGGAACTCATATATCGGCCCCTTTTTCATGCCCATCAACGTTATCGAGGATATAATGCAAAAACAATCTCACGCTCCAAATGAACCGACAACTAAAAAACAACAGCTAAAAATTTGGTTTGTGATAACCTATTTTCAAACACCAATTTGATTGGTCTCCAACAAGCCTCATTTGTATAAAAAAGAAAAACATCTTTGTTTTCGATTGCGATTAAATCCAGCAAGCTAAAATAAGAAACGAGCTCGTTAAAAGAACTAAAACTGACGCTATTCAAAATAGAATACTAAACGTCATCACCTTAGCTTTCTTCCACAAATATTTGTGGACGGCTAGTCTATTTGGTGCGTGGGTTTTTTTCCCAGGTGTACGTGTCCCGTTTATGTATTCAGCCAAATAACGGGCTCCCGCCTTACCAAAAAAATGGCTCACTCTTCAGTTCACCCTGGAATTCCCTCCCTAAGGCCAAGCCTTATCTATACTCCTCCCCTCAGGTAGTTCTCTCGATCTACCATCCTTTAACACTTTAAGCCCTGATATAAAAATACATATTCTCCTTACTGTTCTCCATGCAATTCTTATCGATGTCTGAGTAGGGAGAATTTGTCTAAATATCAAGACATCTTATCCGTGGTGATCACTATCTTTATTCTCAACACTTGAATGTGTGAACAAATGGTCATAATGTAAAGAGAATTTTCATTTTCGTCAATGTTAGGGCTTAGACGGTTAAGTTGTGGGAAATCGATAAACGGGCAGCTTTCTGTTCTCTCGCCTTCATGGACCGTACCCTTTGGGTTAACACATACCTAAATTGCTTAAACAAAGGAGTTAAGGTTGAGTTAGGGACGGTAAACATAAGATTTCTTGAAAGATAAAACATTATCCTATAGAGATTGTGAGTTATCTAGATTAGAGTTGCGCCTATCGGGTTCTTTGGTTTGACTGCGACCTCTTAAGTCTGGTCAAAGACTCTAAAGGAATTTTATTAGGATCACACCGTACCAAGTTACTGCGGTTTCTTTTCAAGTATAAAGTAACCGTGGGTTGCTCTTGACCTGGTTATCGTCTACTAATTGTATAATCATCGTGCGATTGTCTGGGCGCTAATCTGATTGAAAAGGAAAATGAAATCGCTCCAGACTAAACAGAAACAGAGTTCACGGGTTACGCTTTTTGATAGAAAAGTTAATGCTATCACCCTTCTTAGCTTTCTTCTGTAAACATTTGAAGAAGGTTGAACTCTGGTGTCGTTTCAGCTCGGTTAACGGCCGGAAACGGGGGAATGCATGCCTAGATAAGGGTAATGTGTGGGACATGGGGAATGAGTGAGATAGAAGCAAATGTAAACGACGTAGGGATTGTGCCTGTTAGGGGAGATGTACAAATTTTTCCACCTTGACACTACATTCAAATATGCCTTTCCTCCCCATGGGGTCTTGGGGATGGGGATTCCAACTCCGAGCCCCAAGACTACTGTAAACTTTCGAGTACAGCGCGTGGCGCAGGCCAAAGTTAAAGCCAAAGACTGAGTCAGCTTTGCTGCCTTGGTTAGTAGTGCCAAAACCTGCGTTTTATTGTGCACGTTTTGTACTGCAAATTGCATTTTTTTAAAGTTCTCCAACCTTCAAACCAAGACAACGAATAGCTGAGACCTTTGGTCGTGGTTTTAAGAGTAATTCGACCGCAGTCTGAATGATAGAAGATTCTGAGGAAATCGATTACATTATTCACTAAAACGTGCTGTGCAGCACTGCACAAGTTATACTAAGGTTAAATTCCTACCTGAGCTTTCGAGTTCTACCTTTTGTGGTGACGTGGTTTTCTGTGGAATTAAAAAAGCTCCTCGAGGAAACTTATGTGCATTGGATACTCGTACAATATTTTGAGCCTCAGGGATGTTTTATTTCTTTAAACAAAGAAACATCTTAACAAATCCGGAAAACCCGGATAACCAAATATTGCCTTTATGCTTCAATATGACAGCATCTTGCTTGCAGGAACAACATTCTTAAAGAGATTTAGAGACAATTAAAACGCAGCTACGCGAATGATCTCGCACAAGAGACGCCAAACACGTTAAAAGTTCACAATAAATAAATAAATAAATAAATAAATAAATAAATAAACAAAACGCTAACAATTCTTGCAGAAGCGACCCTGCGGCAAACAATTTTCACAAAGAAGAGCCGATTATTTGTTTCAGGAAACTCTCGAGCTACTTGTTTTGCTTTGCATACTTGCGCAATAGTTTTGCCCTCAGGAATTTTGCCTTTGTTAAACAAAGTTCAACTTTACAAGTAGCAAAATCCGGATAAACAATACTGCATTTCTTCGAAATATAGCAAGGGGTCATTATTCTTTTTCTCCTTTCATGTTTGCGAGGGGGGCAATGCTTCCATAACTGACACAGCATCTTGTTTTAACCGCAAGTTTAAGAATGATCTCAGGGAGACGCTAAAATTTTAAACAAGTCTCCAGTGTGCGGTAAAATGATAACAGAGACAGACACATCTTTTAGAGGCGAAGCGACAGATCAAAAAAATCTAAACTACTTTGTGAAAAGTCTAATGATTGCTGAAATTGATATGTATTCGCTATGCCAGCTTTAAAACTGTGCCAGTGTTGTTCAAGTGATAGCATGAAAAAGCAAAGCTGATGATTTGTGACTTTTCTAAAAATAAATTTCGGTCAAATATGGAAGAGGCAAAGTGATAATAATAATAATAATAATAATAATAATAATAATAATAATAAATAGATAAGAAAGTGCTTAACTACTAATAGCAATGGATAAAATATAAAAATGCTAACTACTAAGATAAGACGAAAACCAGTGAAGTAAATTAATTTTAAAAGGTATGTCTTTAAAAGCCTTTGAAAAACAGAGACTGCCTGTGCATTCCTTATCATTAGAGGTAGCGTGTTCCAAAGTTTTGGCACGGCGATCGAGAAGACCCGATCACCGTATGTTGAAGTGGTCGATCTAGGAACTGTGAGCAAGCCTTGCGAAGTCGAACGTAAACTGCGTGACGGCACATAATGATTCACAAGATCTTCAATGGAGCATATCCATTCACAGCCTTATACGTAAGCAGCAAGATCTTGAACGAAATGCGTTTGCTAACGGGGAGCCAGTGTGGTGATGAGTAACAGGTAAAGATTTGTTTTTACTTTTGTCTTCAACCGTGGCCAACTCATGACAAAATGTGCTTGTTGTCGGGAGGGGGGGGGTGGGGGGCGCTTTCCCATATGACCACTGCTACAAACATCCTGGTAAGTTTGGGGTTATCACAGTCGGAAACTGAAATACAGTCAAAATCCTCGGGGACTGATTTGCAAATAAATACTTCATGTACAAAAAAGGCATGCACCTGTATTTGTTCAACTAATCACTAACCTCTTGTAAGTAACATCAGAACCTGTCGTCAGTGTCTTGTCGTGACATAAAAATGTTTATCAACACTCGTAACATTGGCTTTGCCTTACCGTTTAAGACTCTTTCCTTTCGTTGGCTTTATGTGGGTAGAAAAGCCAGTTAGTTAATAGGGACATAAAACAATTCAGTAGAAATTGTTCGTCGGGACTCTATGATGGTTCAGTAGCCGCGGCTGCTTAATAGATGGGTGGCTGCTGAGCATAGGTTTTTAAAAGACGGAGGCTGCTTTATAGGAGGCAGCATAAGAAAGGTTTCCGACTTTGTCAGAAGACAAAACTACTTGCCAAAACTGGTGCCTCTTAAGATTTCCTTCCAGGGTCTGCTTTCAAAATTTCCGACGACCACCCCGAGCTCTGCTATACGGAGGTTCCCTAGGAATTTTATTTCCAGCTTGTCTTGGTGAGCCGTGTTATCACAAAGTTTTTTCGCCGACCAGCAAAGGTGCTCTAAACTACCTGCCGCTACAAGGAAGATTGCTGTTATGGTTATCTACACCATGCAAAGAGTTAGAAAACATCCCTTCCAGATGTTAGAATTTCGGGGAAACCTTGCGTAAAGCCGGTGTCCTATAATAAAGGAGGAAACGGGAAGAACCTATTATATTAAGTCTACTATTTGTAGTATTTCTATCCAGGTGTGAGGGTTTGAGTGAAAACTGGCAATCTTTGAAAAATCGGGAAATATAATTTAAGAAAAAATTAGAGTCCATGTTGTTTTTTAATCGTTTGGTGCTTCAACTGAATCACGTCAATATGCTTAACTGGTCTATTCTAGTCTTCGTATCACCCATGAGGTCGGGGTGCAAATAGCCCTTGGTAACGAGATTTCATAATGCATTCCTGGAGGGCATGGTTTTGCCGACAAACCTAAGTAAACCAATGCACAGTTTCTCTACTTTGCAGCAAAAACTCAACACTCGGAGTCTTCGCTCTTTTACAGATAGAACGAAAACTTAGTCAACCTAAATTTAGAAAGAAAATAGTTGCCTTTGAATGTGGCTTTGACAAAGAGAAACAGATGCCCCCAAGATTGCGGCCGTTTTCAAAAACACACGTTTAATAAACGTGCACTTTTCAAAATATAGCACTGCTGACCATTTTGAGTGTTTTTATCAGCAAACCCAGTCCTTTTTGGACCTTCTCCAGGTTCCAAATGGCGGCAAGAAAATACTCCAGCAAAGACCAGATCACGTGACCTGGAAAAATCTTCAAAAAAATTAGAATTTTTCATCCAACTCAAAATGGCGAACATGCTGTATGTCTTCTCGCTCCACCATCTTGAATAGTTAGCTGGGTCGCTTTGGCTTTCTCTTTCCCAATCATTTGCTCTCTGTTCTCTGGCTGAGCAAGGAACTAAGGCTAAATGTATACAAAAGCAAAGAGGAAAGAACATCTAATAACAATGTTTTATTCACAAATTGCACGCTCACACAGAATTTTTGTATAAAACGCCTATGGCTGGGGAAGAACGTCAATCGTATGGTTTAAAAATAGCACATTTCTATGATTTCCATTATTTCTGAATGTCAGTCAAGTAAAATTCTACGTCTGAGGCGAATGAGTGAAAAGGATTCGTTTCTCTATAAGTAGCTTTTGCCAGGATGTTTCTTAATTAATTAAAAACCTGTAAAAATTAAATCTCTAACAATTTGAAGGGCAGCTTTGACTTTTGCAAGCTTTAGTTGAAGTAAGTTGAAAAACAAAGCTTTTCTGTCTAAGAACAGGCTTTAGCTGATCGTAAAACTCAATGCCTATTATGGTGTCATTTGAAAGGGAATTAACCGTTCTAATATGATCTGATTCTTCAAAAATACAAACGCTATTTTCTTTCACACCCTTTTGTCATCCCTGACAATTACAATAGTGTCACGTGCTTCGTTTCGAGACCCTTGCTCTTGTACCATAATCTGAACATTCCCAGATGGTCCCTCTTCCCTTAAGGAAGATGCACTTTGTGTATGTTCTAGTTGGTGATTTTTCTGAAGCCTGAATCTTCTCAGTTCTAATTGGAAGCGGTATTGTCTGTACGATCGTTGAATGATGGTAGCGGCGCGAATTTCTTGAATTCTTTTCAATGTTGTACTTTCTGTTTGAGTTTTAGCGCGTTTTGGGAACGCACTAACAAAATGATGTTCCATTCTGGACTTCATAAGAGCGAAGGCCACCGAGTCCTCCTCTTCAATTTCGCCAATAACCCTTCGCACCAAGGCTTGCATGACATCAAAACAGTGAATTCTATCTCCCTGCTTGATCGGAATATTCAAATGTATACACGCAAATTTATTAGGCTGAGGAATTCTCAAAGGCGGTTCAAGATTGTCGACAAAGTCGGACAATTGTGAATGAAGAATGTACTGGGTGGCGTCCGGATCATATCGCTCCCACAGAGCATAAAACATCTCCAAGTCGTCGTCCGTAATTCCTACTTCATCCTGTTGATGTGCTTGGCTAAGATTCTCCAAAATAATTGCTATATACATGTTGATGATGATTAAGAAAGTTAAAAGTATGAACGACATGAAATAGAGTATTGCCAGCCAAGGTGTCCCGCAGTTCCCATTGGGTTGTCTAAGGTAAGTCTTGTCGCAGTCGGGAGGCTGGATCAGTAAAGGATCGAGGACATCATTCCACCCCGCAGACGTTGAAAGTCTAAATAAAAGCAACATACTGCTACCAAACGTCTCAAAATTCACCACATCGTCCAGCGCGCCAGTTTTCTTAACATAACCAAACGATGACATGCCTATGATAGCGTAAATGAACATGACAAGAAATAATAAAGCTCCTATGTTGAACAGCGCTGGCAGAGAGATAACAAGGGCGAAGAGAAGCCGGCGGATTCCGCGTGCACCCTTGTAAAATCGAAGTAGTCTGCCAATTCTAAAAACTCGAGCCACGCGGAATAAACTCGGGGTGACGATAAACTTGTAGTCAAGGTATTCCAGGACGATTCCTAAAATAAAATTGAAACAGGTTATCAATAAAGCGCAAGCAAAAGGAATTCTTTTTTATCTCTCTAAAAGCGGACTTGTCACCACTATCCTTGGCATCTGGAACTTAGTAACTCTGGGAGGAAATTTGGAACTCGCGTTTGAAAGCAGTTTGGCTCCTTACGAAAGTACTGCTCAGTAGCTTTCATTTGAATGGTCATACTTTAGGATTTCATCGAGAGACTCAAAAGTTAGAACCTCCTTGTACAGGATAATAAACAGCACCACAGGAAACTATATTGCTCAATAGCCTGCACTTGAATGGTCACAATTTAGGATTTCATCCACAGACTCAAAAGTTAGAACCACCTTGTACAGCATCAGAAACAGCACCACAGCAAAATAGTGCTGAGTAGCTTTCATTCAATCAATGAAATCATTCAGCTTTCATTTCAACCTCTTTGCGGTGGCTAATTTACTTTATCAACTTAGTTGATAAATCCAAATTTTTGTGTTTCACGTCCCCACCGACGCAGCACCACAGTTTCTTTAGAAGCTGACCCCTTGTTTGATTTGAATGGTCACATTTACGGATCTTTGGGATTCTAGCCCCTTTCTACGGCATGATGTAAATAAACAGTGCCACAGGAAAGTACTGGTCAAAGCTTGATCAGTCACACCGAGGATTTCATTCACGGAGTCTGATTATCGTTTTCGTGTGAAGAGCAAAAACGGGAGTTTTCTTCCTGCTGTTAGGATTCTCGTCCAGCGTCTCAAACGATCAAAAACGACGGTTTTGAACAACGAAAAAAATATATATATTACGTAAGAGCCTCAGAAGATGTCGCTGGAACGTCTGAGGCTGTTACGTAACATAGGTAGTCGCATAAACGTGGGGTTCCAGTTTCCACTGTTATTGATATCACGTTTTAAAAAAATATCCATTTTCAAATAAAAATGATTGAAAACGCGTACGTGGGCTATATGTGACATAATCGCCAAATACATTTGTTGCCGTGGGACTTAACTTAGTTATGTGAAAATAGCGTGATCTACAGATCTACCAAAATGTAGGTTTCTTCTAGAAAAACACTTGGCTTTTTATAGCCACATATCGAGACATCTCAGAGACGGCTCCACATTCCACGCAACAGCTGACCATGACAGCATTGCGTGTTTAAACTGCTTTTATTTTTAAAATTCGAAAGACGAAACTCCAGTTCTATTTTTCTGAGTATAAAATCGTTAAGTGTGACTGTATTCAAAAGGAAGATGCAGTCGTGGTGTTTGCATTTCAACATTTTCAAAAGTGAAATTTGTTGCGTCATTACCGTTAAAACCACTGTACCACTATCTATTTCAAACCCACTTTCAACATAGCTAAGATACTTAAGAGGGGTAACGAGGAAGGAGTAGTCCGATATAGAAAGTGCATTTAATAGATATTTACCAGCTAATAACAGCTAGTAGATGTTGCCGTCTTTTCTCGTGCTTTCTGCAAATGGAGCTATCACTACAAATTATGACCCTGGGCTTTTTTCACTTGTTTATTTTTTCTTTTCAATATCCCCTGAGAGGCAGTTGTTCCGTGACCCATTTGGTTTCGTGACCCAATTTTCCGTCATTATGCTTCATATCCGGGGTAGACCCATAATATGTAGACAGGTGTATTAAGCGTTTCCTCTCGAGCAGTATTTTATTAAGTTTGGAGTCCGGAAACAATATATATGCATTACTAAATATTACTCAACAAAAAAATCTAAAAAACTGAATAACAAGGCCTAAAATAAGGAACGAATTAAGAATGAGGATTCAAGAAAAGGATGATTGTATCAAAATCAATATTGCAATAATTGTTAGCGGCCATTTAGATAAGTCTATTTCTTAGAGAGCTAAAACAGTAGTTTTAGACGTTCAAATTTCAATTTTTGCTGATTTTGGAAAACGTGAGGGATATCGCACTTAAGAGTAGCGAAAAAGTTTTTTGACTGACTGACAGGCTAATATCACAAAGGATGTGGATAGATAGTTGCGAAATAACTGTATGACTAAGCATTCTTAAAGAATAACACCCAAATTAGTACCGCATTAGTTCATTTTTGTGATAATTATTTCAAGTGCCGTCGCGCCAAACAAACTGAAGTGCTTTTTAAAGTACGCCGTAGTGTCAAAATAACCTGTTCTTTAGTCGTGCTTGAAAGAAATTTCTAGTGCAACGTTAGTGTGTGTGAGAGAACATAGTTCAGGAATGTAGTGTGGGAGACGAAAATTTGAAATCAATATTCTGAATATCCAACCATTTAATTCGTTGAATACGGAAAAAAAAATGTTTTAAAGTAAGTTTGGCAAAGTTAACAAACAAATGAAGGAACGCTTATTTACATTTGTCCACACTGACTCTAACACAGTGGTAGATGTACTGCGCGCGAAATCTATCGTTTTGTGGTTTAGAGTAATATATCTAGAATAGCATTTCATCCAGATACGCCAAATTCTTTCCAATTTCCTGACGCTTTGTACCGGAATTGTAACCAAGAAATTCCTCTTAAAGAGCCTAAAGCTCTTATGAACTTTCGACAAGGCCAACATAGCAACAAATTACCTTCGTGTTAGAGCACACAAAACTGTCGTTGTACTTTCTGTTCGGCGATTTGACTTAGAGGAACGGGATATTTTTTTTCAGCCTAAACTAATTATTTTT
>Ga0126336_10001641_pt1 | contig 12012 bp, 8 predicted proteins | sample SidCmetagenome_FD_92530 | JGI IMG/M metagenome (GOLD analysis project Ga0126336, IMG submission 92530) | Coral microbial communities from El Islote,Puerto Morelos, Mexico - Siderastrea C C metagenome | ecosystem: Host-associated > Invertebrates > Cnidaria > Coral | place: El Islote,Puerto... | reverse complement strand
CTGTGGTTTCAAAGGATCAGAGGATCATATCTCAGGCGTAGGTGCTTCGATGTAGAGAATCGTTAACGATTAAGACACGGTACCGTCGTTTGAGGTAAGTCAAATAATTTGATATTTGCAATAACTTATGTTATGAAATTATGAATATATGAAATTCATATATTTGAACTGCGGAATGAAGAAATAAATGTAAAGAAGATCCTCGCAGTTATTAACGCAACTTATGCAGTTGCGAAAAGAAAACCTGAAAAAAACCATAATAACTGCGAGGATCTTCTTTACATTTATTTGGCTTATGTTATGTATGCACCCTTTTGTAAACTGCTTTCATACAAAGCAACTTTCAGAAGTAGTCACCTGAAAAATTAATTTGTAAACAAAGGTTCGGGCCATTGTTTTCATCGAGTGTAAATCCTTTGTCAGCTCTTGAGAGTCGATTATTTTAGCGAACTTAATACAATGTTTTTAGACCCTTTAAAGAGTGTTAGCTAAGGAACTCTTTTAAACATGGCTTATCTCATATTCATCTAGACAGGATGTGAAAAGAACCCATTTCACAACGGCACAACGACATGCTGCTTATCAGGTTTCTTCTATATTCTTATATGGACGTCAGATCTCATCGCTAAAACTTAATATACGCTTTCAGCAATCTTGATCTGCCTTTGGGATCTCCTTAACATAGGATTTTTGGGCTGTAACACTTATTTAATTAAAGGTAAGCATTTTTAAAAAGAAATCCTCACTTGCAAAACTTTAAAAAAATTGTAAAAAAATTTATCACCTACTGATAATGAGACTTTACGTTACCTTTGTAAAATCTGTTGTTCAAGAATATGTTTTGTTCCAAGGCTCAGTACCGCAGGAGTCGAAGCGAAACAATTTTGTAACACTTGTTCGACCATGTACAGATCTGGTCTAACTTCTATCCCGTGCAATATGTCTGAGGTTGATCTTGCGCCTCACTAACTTGAGGCTCGTGTCGGCAGGTGACCGTTCTGTCTGACTATCTTGGGAATCGCGGAAGATTTTATCATATGATCGCGCTTACAGTATATTCAACCACACAAAACCCTATACTGAGACATGTCTTCCACTCGCTCGGGTCAGTCTTTCGCTGGGAGGGTGCGTTCTTCCCCTAATCTTGTATACTGAACGATAGGGATTTTTTGTAGTCTAGCGTTAACCAGATTTTACAGTCCCCTTTTTCATCATATATGCAATGAACATGTGAGTAGTATAATATGCACCGAGTTAAACCCTTTTTTTTTGCTGTGGTTTTCTCATTAAATTGCTGTGGAATAAATTAACGTGCTATGCAACTGCTGTGGAATTCATTAACGTGCTGTAGAATAGCAATGAACGTCAGCTACATACAAAAGAACAATAATTATTGCTGCAGGTTCTCGTTTAACTTGCCCAAGCTTGCCCGTTCTCTGCCAATACTGATTGGATGAAAATCTAATAGCTTATACTTTTTCCCTACTGGTAAAAACCTCTGTACTTTGCTATAGGTTATATTCTCTCGCGCTCAAATTTAGATAAAAGCAAAGTGCGGCCAAATATTGCAAATTATGCAAATCTACTGAAGTGAATTATTTTATTGAAGTCTTAAAAGCCGACAATAAACAGTATCTGCGTTTGCAAGACTCGACAGTCATTTTTCTCACATAACAGCTGAGAAGTTGCTAAATACTTGATTGTCCTTGATCCTGTTCCTTTCCTGTACCAGACCTCTAACCCTCCCGTACCCCAAATATACCCCCTCTTCACCTCTCCTGTACCCCTCTGTACCCTTCCTGTACCCTTCCTGTACCCCTCCTGTAACCCCTACTGTACACCCACCACCCCCTACCTCCTCCAACACTAGCTCCACCTAAACCACCTCCTCCACCGCCGCCACCATCACCACCACAGTTCTATTGTTTTCACCATCACCACCTCCTCTTCTACTCATATAATATTTTTCCTGTACTCTTCCTGTAACCCCTCCAGCACGCCACCACCACCACCCTCCTGTACCCCTCTTGTACATCTTCTGAGGCCAGCTTATTTGGGAAATTAAAGCCAAAACCTTATTCTACAAGAGCTGAAAACTGTTTCAACCTAGTGAGACGCAGGAAAATGTCCCATTTCGGACAGAGATACTGTTGAGTCTACCTCTGCTGCCTAGAAACCAAATTCATCACTGATGTTTTCTTGACAACCGAAGAAAGAAAAAAAAGGAAGAAAGAAGAACTAACCCTAACCTTGATAACATCATAATGAGGTTCTTTTCTTTGAGCAAACCAACCTTAAATAGTTTTCGTAATATTTCTAAGGCTCAAAACCAGCAATGTTCATCACGTGACACCATTATCTGTAAAGCGATATTCACTCACCCATATAATTTAGTGTCTATGCCTTATTTGTAAACAATAACTGCCTGTTAAAAGCGCTCAGCTCACCTGAACGCATTCGCAATAAGAATAAGATTAAGAATAACAAGAAGAATAATTGCCAAACGCTCAGATGTGGATTCTAGAGCCACAAGAACACGATATATTTATCAGATTTTACTGTTCAAACATGTGAATAATAATGTCCCGGTTTTCGTTTCCCTTTTTGAAACCTTTTTTTCCTGCTGACGGAAAGCCCGTAACTCTATCATTCAATGCATTCCCAAAAGTGTTATTACTTATTTTATTCCGAAATCGAGTTAGTCGACCGCGCCCTAAGATTAGTCGATGTTCTGAGTTCAAGTCTGGTTGGGACTTTTAAAAACGTTTTTGAACTACTCCAGTGCCTTTTCGTTTAACTATTTCCGGTTTATCAGTCGAATGACCAAACTATTAATTGCTATCGACTGATTGAGTATCAAAGTTTTTCATCAAACTTCAGCCAGTTATTGAATTGTTCATTTTTTCAGATAATTTGTCAGTCTCGTGTTCAACCTGCGGTCCTTTCCAGGTAGGATATGATACGGTATTTTAATTTACAAGTCAGGTACTGCTATCTCGGGACTACAATGATTTCTAACTTCTGTTGGTTCCTTTTTGTTGAATCTTAACATTTAAAATCGTTTGGAATTAATTGTTTGTGCAGAGTATGTCCAAACCCGAGTACGTCTTTGTGTGCAATTAAACGAACAGGCACATAAACAAGAATACGTTCACTCGAATGTAGTCACAGCTGATGTAACGAAGGAACAGAAGATTAAAAAATTCGGTATCGCAAAAAACAGTTTAACAAGCAAGCCTAACTTGTGCTGTTAATGTGACCTTAAATTGAAACCGATTCTCAACAACAGGTTGTTACAATAATTTATTACTTATTTATTACTTATTTTTTCTCAAATACAAATTGAACGGATCCCTTTTAAATTTATATTTTGAAAAAGTCAACAACTGAGTGCCTTTTTATAGGGTGTTAAGACCCCTGATTCGTACTGTCGTGTTGGTTGCACCAGCTATTGAACAAATTTAAATGGAAATATTCAGTCTAGTTGATACATCCCTATCCATCAATTTATAAAAAATTTAATGGTTTATTAAAGCTCCAATGCCCTATTGTGCAAGTTTTGCTGGCTGAAGTAGCTAAACCATGAAACATTTGCTTGGACTGCAATAGTTAAACTCTTTTCATTTAGTCATAAGAAATTCTGAGTAATGCAAGTTGCCTGAAGTGGCTAAGCGATGAAAAACGCTCATTCAACATAAATCACACTAGTCGTCATTTTAATTGTAATAACAATCGTTATAATTAACAAGGTATTAATTATGATTTTTCTTATTCTTCTTTCTTTCCCAAACTGTATTCTGAAGCGAGTTATTTCACGGTCAGATCTTGGGCTTGTCTCGAAATGAAAGGTACTTCTTCAAAGGAGTCATTTTTTCAAACAGTGAATGGCGATCTAAATGAATCCATTTTTACACATTTCCCCGTTGAATTTGGAACAAAAGCGTATCCTATTGTTTCGCAGCTACGATTTGGGACCCTACTTTGGTTGGAGGTTAACGCTTGATCAGGACTTCAGAATTTATTTTGTACTAGTCAATCAACCACAAGTCTGTGAAGTTGTCTTTAGAAACGGATAGTGACAACCGAAATTATATGAATAAATAGCACTGATCAGCACGGCATTAACCCGCAAACACAGTTTGCATGATCCGATACTTAACAACTGTTTCATCCAAAAAGTCCTTATCAATACTTTTAATCTGAATCGTCGTTTTCGTGTCCTGTTCTAACGTTCTTTCTTCACGATCGCTTTTTTCATATTAAACAGTTTTTTAAAAACACAAATATCGCCTTTTGATTGGCTTCCTGATTGTGCACTTGTCCTTGTGGGACCCTTTTTTCGCGCCAAAAAATAATAGGGAAACCGAAAAATGTGCTTATATTAGGTGAAAACCCCACAGTGCAAATCACCTATAATAGGATCCTTTAAACGAAAAGTAGCTTTCAGCGTTGAACGTTATGATAAAATTCACCCTTTTAGGCATTCAATATTTTTTCCTTAGGGAAAGTTTGGAATTATAAAATATGCCTGGAAACAGTTTCCTACTTCTTGTTGCTGCTGCTGCTACGTTGTTACTGTTACCAACAAGGAGGGCAGCTGTCAGTGGTAAGATTTTTGTTTAATTTTCTGTGTTGTTCCATGCTCATGACAATCTGAATACATTATGACAGCTCCGCATTCACCACCTTTCTGTTTATCAATAAAATACGAAAAATAGTGTTTATGCAGTTGTTTCACCAGCTGGGCAAGCTTGTCAGACATATTCCACGGTTTTCGCTTCCCTTTTTCGAACCTTTTTTCCTGCTGACGGAAAGCCCGTAACTCTATGAGATAGCTTGGATTATCCAGTGAATTTTCTCCCACGCATCTGAATTTTGACTTACTTACAGGAAGGAAAACAGTAAAGTAGAAATGTTGATATGGGCATCGTAAGTAACAGTTTGTTAAATAATCATATGGGAGCTGTCATTGATTTGGTAGAAAATAAAGCATCCAAAATATAATAAAGTGTTTATTTTTTCAGCAGATCAATGTGGCGATACCTTGGATTTTGAAGATGCCAATCAACAGAACTGCTTTTCGGTTCCACCCGATTCAAAAGGCAAGATTTCACTCTCTAACTTTACAGCCAAAAAGGGGAAAGTCTCTCTCAAACTGGAGTCGCAAGCTAATGACACATCGGTATTTAGGTGCAAGAGGCCATCCCTGGATCCCATACAACGATACGACCTGTGGAGAGGAGGTATAAAGATGTGGATTTACAAGAAAACTGCTGCCAAAGGGAAAAAGATGGAAGTTAGGCTGACAGATAAAACAGGAAGGGTTCGAGTGGGTACGATTATGGTGGATATGGGATTTAAAGGTTGGAGAGGAATATGGGTATCTTATGGCGAGTGTAAGGAACATCTGAACAGTCTGAAAAGCTCTACAAAAATAACTACAGTCGATTTTGTTTTTAACCACGAAGATACCATCTACATTGATTTGCTAGATTTTGTGCCCACCCTTGCCTTTCAAACACGAGACAAAATTGTTCCTCCTTTCACGAAATTTGACTCGAAGTACGACTACCGAAAATTCTGGCAGCAAAGCTACCACTGGAGTCAGCAAACACCAACTGATCTTCCCAAAACTATTGATGACTTAAAGGCATCAAACATTTCTTACATTGAAAGTCGCTTGAAAAACTGGTATTGTGATGAAAGGACAACAACGCATGACATCAAAGGAACTCTAAAGACACGGTGGGATAGACTTCGGCGAAGTATCGACTCCGGGCACAAGGAATATGACAGGCTTGAGTTTAAAACAGTATCCAACAAAACCGTGATCATTGGTCCTCCTTTGTTTTGCCTGAAATGTACAAGGGGAACCAATGGGTATTCCTCCACCGTGCCTGAAAGGAAGTTTAGCTTCGTCATGAGGCAAGTTTTGCAGCCTTTAGCACTAGAATTGTATCTAAAATCCCGAAATGACGAGATCACAAGGACAGTTACAGAAGAAACTCCTAAACTAAATTCCCTTGATTCAAAGGTAGTGAGGAGGTCCCTCATACGAATTTGTGGAAAACATCAACCAAGGCAGGATGAATTTTTTAACCATCTTAAATCACAGGGAACGCCTTTTACAGAAGTCACAGTCCGCCGTTCTCTGGAATATGTAAACCAAGCACGTCTTCAAAGAATTTTCAATGTCCTTGATTACCTTGAAGACCAGGGGTGGGCCGATGGAAGTGCCATTGGTTCCCTATACATGGAGATGCTTCAAAGTGGCGCTGGATTCGTTCACAGTATTTTCCTTCTCAAAGATATTTTGAACAAAGATGCAGCACACAAGAACAGACTGCTCAACCTAATCAACACCGCCAAATGGCATAATGACTTTGGAGAAGTGTATCAAACCTCATTCGAGTACAACGGAACAACAGCCGACTACATGATAACTAGAATGATATTTCGTCTTCTTATTGTTTTGGCAATGCCTACTGATACAGAGGACGACAAAAAGACAAAACAGCGGGATATGGAGGCTTTAAAACGATGGATAGAAAATGCTTTGACCATCAACAAAGCATTAGGAGGAGTCATAAAACCTGATTACACTGGCTTTCACCACATGACATTTTACGCTTCTGCATACGCCCCGCACGCCTTACACGCCGCAGCTCAAGTTCAATATCTTCTAGAAGGAACGAACTTTCAATTATCTGACACAGCAAAATACAATTTACGAGAAGCTCTTAAAACCCTCAAGCTGACAGCTGTGAAATACTCCACCGCAAGTAGTATAGGAGGACGTTTTCCTGACTTTAGCAAAGCAGTTTTGGCAAAAACTCTTCCCGCTTTTGCATACATCAGCATATCCTACCCAGGAACACTACCATCACCTCCAGGGGAAATATCTGTAAATGACGTAAATAAGGATGCAACAATGTTTCTGCGTTTGTACCAGTCCTCAGATGACAAAGTCTTAAAGTACCTTGGAGAAGGAAAAATTCCCAAAGGAAAGTATTACTTCAACAGCCTTGGATCTCTCCAAATAATGAGCACAGTGAGTTCCGATAAGTAAAGATGACCTGTTTTTTTTGTCGTGTTATTTACGCTGTGGAGAATGAAAATTGTAAATGTAAAAGTGTTCTGATGTCTACTTTCTACAAAATCTTTTTTTAAATGAAAAGAACATCTATTGAATTAAAAAATAAACACATGAACATTCTAGCTTCATTTGTCATGAAACACTTTAAATGTAAAGGCAGGAGCCTTGTCATTTTGTTCCATGGAACAAGGAGATTGACTAATGTTAAGAATTTTCAACAAACGTTCGTTCTTTTTTTCAGGTGCATGCCAAAGCCACTTCACTAAACATGTCTGCAGAGTCATCACCAGAGGGTCACTGGTCCAAGAACTTCGCAGCTCTCTCGATTCATCGCCGTAAAGAATGGGCTGTTACTGTTAAAGGCACTAACAGGTTTGTCTGGGACTTTGAAGGAACTCCTTCGGAAAATGCTCATGGCATATTTGTAAGTCATGGACAAATGCTGGTAGCTAACAGCGAGGAAGTGCTAAAGGCCCATGATGTAAATGAAGGATGGGATTGGACGAGAATTCCTGGCGCAACTACGATGTCACTGACTGTCAAGGAAACGAGACTACAGACAACAAGGAATTTCAGTCCGCAGTCTTCTGCAGGAGGTGTCTCCTTTCAAGGACCGGATCCTTTGTCTAGTGGCGTGTTTGGTATGGACTACCATCAGCCAAAGTATGTCTTCAAAGATAAAAATCATCCCTATCCCAATATCACATTGTACTTTAAGAAGTCTGTTTTCTTCTACCGAAACCTCTTAGTCTGCCTGGGTAGTAACATTAGAGTGGACAATGGTCCTGGAAAGAATGCCCAGACAACACTTTTTCAAGATAAACTTGTGCGAGGATCTTCCACATTCTTCATCAAAGTGGATGGCGTTCAAAAAAATATTTCAGCTCCATTTCCAGCAATAACACCGTCTTCAACAAGTGGAGCAAAGCCTTACACTATTCTGGTTGACACAAAGGGCAACAGTTACTACATTCCAAGTTCAAGTGCACCTAGTCTTAAAGTTCATATTCAAAACCAAATCTCAGAAAGTCAATCAGGAAAGCCGTCCAGTGGAGACTACGCTACCGCCTGGCTTGAGCACAGCTCTGTGAATGGAAGCTACGAATACGCAATTTACGTGAAGACACCATCATATAACCTCACTGCAGGCACTGCTTGGTCTCTTCAAGAAGATAAAAAACAGCTGTACGCAGTCCTTCAACAGGATGACGACGCACATGTTGTGAAATTTGGTGTAGCACCAGACCGTGAGGCAGCAACAAGTCCCTTTTATGGATACGTGGTATTTCAGTCAACCTCGTCACTTCCTCTGGGGCCAATCAAGGCGGTGAATAAGCAGTGTCGTATTATGGTCGCTGATGTAGAAAAGGAGTTGTACCTCAGTATCAGTTATCCTGATCTGGACTTTAATTCCTCAAAAGCGTTGCACTCACTCAAAGATGTGCAAGCATGGGAGTTATTTCACATGGAAAGCAGCGAAAATCAAGTACAGGTGACCCTAACGGTAGATGTTGACGTGATTTTTCCCGCACCACCAAAGGTGCATGGATCACCACCCGAATATGTACCAGATGTACGAGTGGAGTCCTCACTTACATCTCCTCCAAACAAGGGAAACAAAATTGTCTTCTATAATCTTAAGAATGGATTCAGCGTAGAAATCAAAGTCAAAAAATAAGATTATGCTGGATTTTACTATTTTTAGCTATAGATTGTCAGTAATACATTTGTTTTAGGTGAAGGACTAGCAACATAACACATAGGGAAAATTGGTTTGCTTTGTAATTTCGAGGTATTGGCGTCGCTAGGAGTTTGTGGGACATTCGGTATAAAAATCGTCGTTTCTAAGCTTGATTTATTTCCTCTTGCTCTGTCCTTACTTAAAGGCAATTTACTCAACAACACCTCTCACCACCCAAGGTAGGCACTGGCAAGATGTTAGAAAACCGTAGAAAACTTTTCGGAGGAGGGGGGAGGTTATCCTGTGTTTCACTGGAATCCCATTCAGGAAGAGTACAATCAGGAAGGCGATGCCATGGCAAGCGTTCATGAGTTCACGTTATTTTAAATTTCCTTGCGATTATTAATATTCATCTAATGTTATCCAACTATCCATAAGCTAAATTCAAAGGGACGGCACTTGAGTCCAGAAAATGCATCGTCTTCTTTTCCATATTTCCACAACATTTTGAATATGCCCATTTTACCTTATAGTGAACGTGCATAGAGAACCATTCCACGAATGGATTAACCATTATTAACGTTCTCTTTGACATCTTTCATCCTCTCAAGTTCCTAGTAACGTCGGAATCAGCTTACATTCAAAAAGGCAAAAAATGTACTTGAATTGCCTTTTTTGTCGGAAGACCGCAATTCTTGCCATGGAGTAATGCTAAACGATGCTGCTGCCACATTAGTAATTCTACATTAAGTAATTAGTAATTCATGCGTGACATAAATAATTAGTAATTAGTAATTCTGCCACATTAGTAATTCATACGTGCCAGACGCATGACCACATCTGATTCAACTTAAATTTTAGGAAGAGAATCAAATGCGATGTGACCAGCCCGACAAAACACTACTGGCCCATCCCATAATTTGCTGAAACAGGTGACGTTTAAACAACTGCGAGCTTGAGCTCCGTCTTTTAGGGTGGAACATCACCGACTGAAGCTCAGCGTTTATCTTGAAACTGAAAAGTTAACATTTTGACGCCATCTTCGTGTTTACTTTAAAACCAACATTTTTTGACTTTGCATTGTTGTTTTGCGGAGGAAGTTTAACAACGGTTTAGTCGAGCTTATTCGAACACCCAGGGTAACAGTTATTTGAGAAAATGAAGTTCAGAATAACCAGATCAAAATTTCTGTACAACAGAATCCAAAGGGTGACGGCTTTCTGTTTACGAGAATGAGTGGTTCCAAGATGGCGGCAGTCTGATGTATATATAACACTAGTACACAGTCATTGTCTTTGTTGTTGTATCGCTTTTTGCTCTTTTGTTTAGGTAGGTAGTGCCGTTCCTTCTGTGTTTAGGGTGGTACAAAAAGAAACAAATAAATTGACCTTATTTAACGACTGTAACACTTGCCATTTTTTCGAGTGACAATCTTTTAGCCCTAAAATCTCTGATCAAATTGCAATTTCTGAATCCAGTTACATAGTTTCTCAGTTCCTAGATTTCCACAACTGAATTTGGTCTATTTTAGCATTCCATGGGCGAGATTGGGGTAAATCAACATAAGGAGATGCAACACGATGCCAAATCGATAAGTTTTAATCGGTGATGAAAAATGTGGTGGCCTCTACATTACTCCTCAATGTCAAAATTTGCCCATGTCAGCGACAACTTGATTGTTACATGATTAGTAGTCATGTACTCATAAAAAAATTAATTTCTGTATCCACTTCAGGGTTTTGGAAGCTATATTTCATGAACAATAGATTCTTCTGTCGAAGGCACTATCTTGTGAGAGGTTGTCGGAGAAAATTTGATGTTTACAACAAATATACGTTCGAGGGCTTATATGAAGCTTGAACATCAAATTTCCGAGGGGACCTATCAGACAGAGGGCCTGAGATAGAGTGACTCTATTGTTTTTATTCTACAAGGCTAAATTTTGAGCAAACATTTCCAAAAGCTGGCACTATGCGCTGATAGGCACCCGCTAAGGAGAGCCACTATCGCGTCACGTGATCGATTTCAACCAATGCGAGCATGCAACAATTTAGCGTTGTACTATAATTTGTAATAGCCTTCGGATGGTAATAAGTACATTTTTCGAAGATGAGAAAGGCCCTTGACTATAGACACAAAAAAGTGTCCTTTAGTAGAATACTTGAAGAATTTGCAAAAATAAACCAACTTGCTGCGAGAAACATCAAGTTTATATCAAACATCCTGAAGGAGGGAATCACAGGCCAACTAAGAAGCGGTCTGTTTCTTGCTTTTCACTATAAAATCTGCACTAAAATAAATAATCAGGTCCGCTTTCTCTTTTTAATCTTGGGGACAGCAGGGAAGAGTGACTTAAAAAATTATATTATTCATCGGGCTAGTATTTCGCTGCTGTCTTGACTTGTTTAAAGGAAAATCAGCTCTATTTGCTCAGAAAAGGTAAGATTACTGATGTGATGTCATGCCATGCCTCCATGCTGCGAACTTTCGACAGGGAAATTAATAGGAAAAAGGGTATTAAATTAAGCAATATTTTTATTTGTTTGTATTACATAAAAAACAAAGCATGCGTTGTTGCAACAGGTAGGAGATATCTGGCAAAAAAAAACACCTAATTAGTCACTTCAGTGTATCGCCTTTATAGCCGTGCTTTGGATAACAAAGGAAACATGCCATGTGCATTTGTTGTGTCCAAGTTACGTTTATCACAGTCTTCTAAGAACAGAGAGAGCTTGACTTTGTACTTTGTGATAGGAAATACTAAACGTTTAGCTCAAATCTCAACTGGTCTTTTGAGTCAGATTCATTTTTCATGCATTTAGTCTAAAGATATAGGCAACCTAAAACACAGGTAGCCCAAGCTCACTATGAGAGGAGCGCATATATTAACCTGTTCCATTTTGCAGATATTATGACCTCGGCAAAATATAAGAGTTTGTATGAAGAATGCAACTAATACGCTTTAATTCCCACAAATGCAAAATAATTCAAAATAACAAATGGTTCACCTTGTTTCTGTGTTGTATTAATTACTATTTAATGGCCTTTTGGGGTGATTTGAAGCATTTTGAACGAGAATAAGCGTCCTTGATTATTTGTCCCTAACACTTAGTGTAGCGAAATATAAGCCACAAGAGACCCTTGGGAAATTTCCCATGAGACTTAGCGCGCGTTCAGTTGAAACACGTGTGCTTGCGATCGTCAGATTAGTCAAAGTTATCTCGCTAGTTTCGTT
>Ga0126336_10001640_pt1 | contig 12013 bp, 7 predicted proteins | sample SidCmetagenome_FD_92530 | JGI IMG/M metagenome (GOLD analysis project Ga0126336, IMG submission 92530) | Coral microbial communities from El Islote,Puerto Morelos, Mexico - Siderastrea C C metagenome | ecosystem: Host-associated > Invertebrates > Cnidaria > Coral | place: El Islote,Puerto... | reverse complement strand
TTACCAGGCGAAAAAATCAAGTTGAAAATAGGACAAATTTCCACGTGTCCGCCATGTTGGAAGCCATTGATTACCTAAAAACGCGCGTGTTTCACCCCAGGGGGTATGCAAAGTCCTCCTTTGGTTGGAGTGCAAAGCTGCACATCATTCTTCGTTCACTAAATGACAACCGTCATTAACTGAATACGCCCCATTCAAAATATCAAATAATTACCATTGTTGGAGGCCGAAATTCGCTTTAACATAGCCTGCTAGCGATGCAAAAACACTTCCGCCATACAGTTACTGGATTCAGTCAAAAAGGATGTCGCTGATGATCAAGCTTGCCTTCAAACACGAATGCGTTGTTTGTGACTTTCAGCTTGCCTAGTCTAAATATGAACTTTTTCCTTAGCATTAGACTAGGTGTCTTTAAAAGTTTCTTCGTGTCCACCGAATCTTTACGCTCAAAATAATATACCTCTAAATTTTTAACCTTTGCTGCAGCTGATGCCGACATAGTTATTTGCACATTGAAAAACGGTCTGTTATGGACTGTTATCTTCGGAACTGCGGGCAAGTCGATTCTAGAGTTTCAGGGATTAAGACACTAACTGGTACTTTTCTATGCAAGCGTCAAGGACCCCTCCCCGACTGCATCAGTTGTAACATGCCTAGCCTTTTGATGTCAAGAACAGTTACTTGACTGCCAATAGAGACACGTCCTCTACTTGTATATCCTTACCGTTTGTAAATTCTGTCACGCAGCAAGGTAGTAAAGAGTTTCTGCTTGAATGACGAAATCGAAACTGTTGCAATGAAAGTAGGAAGCTTTACTGTGAAAGTCAAAAAGCCATGAATACTTTGGTTTGATTTTGACAGATCGATGAGTGAGTAGCAGCCAATCAAATGTGTCCCAATAAGCTTTCAGAGCTAAATTTGTTATGACACTGGAATTACGTTTGTTATCATTGTGCCAGATGAAACCGCAAAGGACACAAACAATTTAACGTTGTCTCGATTAATCACGAAACTTTACCTCGATAACTTTTTCGTCCAAAATAAGGCTATAACCCTGTGGTTTTTTATTGCATATTTAACCTGTTTTATTTGTGCAAACAAGCTGGAAATTCGAGCAACTTTAAACAAAATGAGGCTCAAAGCTGCACTAGTGGACTTGCAGCCAGGGCTTCAAAACCAGACAGCTCTTGACATACTATTCAAATTCTATTTTGTAAAGAACTCCTGCTTGAATTCCGATCGTTACTGTTACAAAGAAAACAGGATGTTTAATGTGCTTGGCGTGGGGTCTGATTTTATTTGAATCAGACACTTGGCATAATAGAAAGCGTAATTCGCAAATTGCGTCATAGGTGCCCTGCCCTTTCGCTTTTGGAACCGTTCAAGTGCGCTTCTATCACGAACGCTAAAGAACGAAGCTTATAAAACGCGTCCTTGAAAATTGCTTCATTTCTTAGAAAAATTTACTCCAGAAAGTGATTCAGATGGAATACCAGAGGGAATAAGAGCTCAATCAATCAAACACGTCACAATGTAAGGGTGCGGTCATTATTAATTGCCTGGCGGGAGGGGAGGGGCGGAGAACTTTAGGCGGAGTCATTTGATTTTTAGAATAACAAAAAAGGGGGGATCAGGCATTACTGAGGGCCCAAAAGGGGGATCACTAAATGTCACGCCCATACGGACTTGGTGGACGGCTAATTGCAACTCTAAAGGGTAACTTTGCAGTTTCCAAACACTTGGGATGGTTAGATTGCTCGTATGTCAACTGACATCAGTCACAGGGTTCTCAGAAGAACGGCGGAAATACAGCGGCTGTAAAATCGAATGTAGCCACCTGCTCCGGTCATTAAAATTTGTACACATATGACAATAAATTAAGACTTTCAGACTAAGACGTTTCAAGAAGAAAATAGTATTTAAAAGGGTGAAACAGGACTACTTGCTAGGTCTAATTTTATGATCATAGACAACTCATTTTCCGTAACCCTTTACCCTCCCCTCCCCCCTCCCCCCACTACAAAGCCTTTGAGAATTGCTTCATTTCTTAGAAACATTTACTCCAGAGAATGATTGAGGTGGAATAGCAGAGGGAATAAGAGCTCAATCAATCAAACACGTCACAATGTAAATGAAATAGAGTTGAATTAGACTGGCACTCCCCCAATTACAAAATGCAGTCTATATTAAGAACGTTAAACTAAACGGGCGGAATATCATTTTGCACAGCAGTGTTACTGTCAGAACAGTGTCCATTGAGACGCCGACCATAGGCAATGGTCAAAGGGAAGCGAGAGAGGAATCCGAAAGAGGAAGATTGCAGTCTCCCTATGCGACTCCCTAAATAGGAGGCTAAGTTTGACCAAAAATCGTTTCACAACGAATACGCTTTATTGCTACTCGATTGGAAGCAGTTGAAATTTATTTTTCCAAAGAGTTATATTATTTCTCTTTCTTAGAGTCCATTTCCAGCAGTGATGGTGGGGGGAGGGATGGGAGGTTGGAGTTGAAAGCTGCACATGCGTCGCATGGGGGAGGGATATATGTAAATAGTGTGCCCAATTAGCGTTTTTTAAGCTAACTACCATTGACACTGAAATAAAGTCTTTCATTCATTCATGGGAGGTTGGAGTTCAAAGTCCCTTTCCAAATATCAAATTGTTAACGTTGTTAGAGGCCGAAATTCACTTGAACATTTCTTACTAGCTGCATTTGCAAGACAACTTCCGCCATGAAATGATTGGATCAGCTCAACAAGGAAGGTCGCTGATCAAGCTCGCGTTGAAACACCAATGCCTTGTTTATGACACTCAGCTTGCCTTCACTAAGAGTTAACTTCTTCCTTAGAATTAGACCAGGCGTCTTTAAAATAATATACCTCTAGATTTTCAACCTTTCTTGCAGCTGATGCCGACATAGTTATTTGCACTTTGTTTCGAAAACAGTCTGTTATGGACTGTTATCTTCGGAACCGCGGGCAAGTCGATAGTAGAGCTTCGGTGTTTAAGACAGTAAATGGTACTTTTCTATGCGAGCGTCAATGACCCCTCCCTGGACTGTCAGCTGTAACATGCCTAGCCTTTTGATAAAAAAGAACGTTATTTGACTGCCTGCTATCTCAGGAATGAAATACCAGAGGGAATAAGACAGTGGAGGTCAATCATTAACAAATATGCACAATGTGAAAGAAATGCAGCGAACTATAATTGGAATGACACTCCTGTGATTACAAATACGGAAAGTGAAACTAAACGGGCGGAACTACACTTGACTATTATTTTGCACGGTAGTGTTACTATTAGAAAAGCGTCCTTAAAAAATTAGCGTTCCGTTAAAAAACTTTGTGGTGTGGTGTTTCTGCATGATTTGAAATTAAGAGCGTCTGTATGTCTCGCGGAGTTAGAGGGCTTCATCATTCATCCATCGACGACAATTTGGGCTATCATGAGAGCATAAATTAAATGCCAGTGAAGTGTATTGAAAACTTAGCTGAGACATGCATTCTTACAATACAAAATCAGCAACTGCTGATAACTTTAACGTAATGCCCTTCTTAGTTACAAAGACATCGATCACTATTATCTACATTCGGGAAATTTTTAGGAATAAGTTACAAATCAATTGAAACAACTGAAGCACAGGTATTTCTCAGAACACAAATACTAATTCGTGTTCCCGCTGGCGTTTGTTTGATTCATTTTTAATCGATGCGACGTTTACTGAGAACATGTCCATTTTCATAAAGAAGAACGACGGTATATATAAGGGAAGTAAACATACAAGTAAATGGAAATAAAATCCAAAATGTCACTCTCTACGCCCGTTGATTACAAACACGACGTTTCGGCACTGACTAATTTCGCAATTGGATTTGTTCGGCAAGTTTTACTGTTTGACATCTACGGTGGGCCTACCCACTTTTGGAACATAGCGGCCCGCTGCAATCTGGTGCGTTTTACTGATTGCTCAGCCATGATGGTGGTGGTACCACCTGCTTTGACGAGCACTCCACGGTTGATATTCCATGGCTTAATGAGTTGGCTGTACTCTGTCTCCCCTTTGATCACCAAATCTGCAAGTATCTTTCCAATGACAGGCACGAACTTCATACCCCATCCACCTGTGAAAAGGACGATGCGGTTATTGCTGCGTGCTTCTGGTAGAAAATCCACAACAAAACCGACGCCGTCGTCGTCTTTATCACTGGATTCAGCAAAGCCAGCGAGGCATGTTGAATGCTCTTCAGCTAATAGTTGGGGGATAAGAGAAGGCATTGATTTCTTCACAAAGCCACTAGTGAAACTTAGGGCGTCTTGATCGAGTGGCCTGTCGGTAATGTCTGGAGGGTCAAACTTGAAGTCAAATCTCTCGCTTGATGTGAATGCTGAACCAACTCTGGCGTAATCTGGCCGCTTCTTTTCGCTCGGGAAACCATAGTATAAGTTTAAGTCGTTCTCTTTCGGCTGCCCAAAAAAGTACCAGATAGGCCATGTCTTCATTGAAGCTGAAGGTGAAGAAAGGCTTCTATTGAAGTATGTGGAGCTCCACAGATAGATGGTGAGGTTGATTTTCTCCATGAAGGTGGGTGTTAGAGTTGATAAGACGCTGTTAACATAGCTGCCAGGCGTCAGGATCACTTTCTTCGTTCGGATGCATTGCGGCCGCTGATCGATCCACACTCTCACCTCATCCTCCAAACTGTAATCAATGCATTTGACAGGCGCATTTTCCACTAGATCAGCTTTACCTGAACATTTCAACATCTTGTGAAGGCCTTCGATAACGGCAGGTACATTTATGGTGCCCCCATCACCAACATACAGAGCTTTTGGATTATCGATGTCGTTAACCGCGTCCGAAATGAAAGAAAACCGCTCATCGCTCTGAATTGCCTCTTTGCCTTCAAGCAAATCGTAGTCAGTTACTCCCAACGCTTTGAGGTTTTCTGCAGCCTTGTCAATGTTGCCCTCACTACTTTCGACAGTAGCATCGCCAAACCAAAGGCAGCCTGTCCTATCCAGAAGGGAGCTGTCATTTAACTCTTGCATGAGCTTGTCCCATTCTTTACTTGACTCGATAGCCAGTTGGCACAGATATCGCTCTGAGTAGCAGATACGAAATTGGCGACTGAACCCAGGACTTGATCCATGTGTGTTTCCAAATTTGTACTGCTCGATGATCATTACTTTCTTTCCCTCTTTGACAGCGCACTGGTACGCCGCAGATAATCCCATGGGACCGCCGCCGACCACGATCACGTCGTATAATTCAGAAACACTTGCAGCCATGATCGTTTATTTTGCTGCTGTTCTCTTTACGCGATCTCTTCTCCTGATCAGTCTAAATTATTGACGTGAATGAACTGTAAATGGAATGATGCAAAGTGTAAAGAAGAGGTGGACATTGGACACTTCTGAACACCGCAAATTCGGCAGATACTACCGCAATACCGCAAAAAAAATCGCTAAATACCGCATTGCTTCAATACCGAGTCTAAAAGGAATGTCACACCGAAACCAGTACTCTGTATGTTAAAGTTTAGAGAAAATAACACGGAAATAGCAATTACGAATTTGTTACTGAACGTTAGGTCAGGTAATTTTTAATTTAGGCAGAATAAGTAACATACCGACCGCATTTCGAGGTTAAAATTACCGAAATGCCGCAAGAAAAATTGTCCAATACCGCAATACTGCAAACCACAATGTCCCCCTCTAAAAGACTTAGTGGTAAGGAGTCAAAGGTTTCTCGTCTCAGGCGTTTGAAGACGTTCACTTTTCCATTAATTATTTGACTGCCAATAAAAACACAACTTCTTTTTGTATGTCCTTACCGGTTGTAACTTCAGTCAGACAGCAAGGTAGTAAAGAGCTTGTGCTTGAATGTCGAAGTCAAAACTGCTGCAACGAAAGCAGGAAGCTTCAATGTGAACTGAAGTCAAAAAGCCATGAATACTTTGGTGTAATTTTGACAGGTCGATGACTGAGTAGCCACCAATCAAATGCGTCCCAATAAGCTTTCAGAGCTAAATTTGTTATGACACAGTGAATTATCATTGTGTTTGATGAAACCGCGAAGGAAACAAACAACTTAGCGTTGCCTCGATAACTTTTCCGTCCTAAATAAGGCTGTAACCCTGTAGTTTTTTCACTACTTATTTAACCTGTTTTACTTGTGCAAGCAAACTGAAAATTCTAGCGACTATAAACAAGGTGAGGCTCAAAGCTGCATGGGCGGACTTGACGCTTAGGCTTCAAAACCAGACAGCTCTTGACAAAATATTCAAATTCTGTTCTGAAAAGAACTTCTGCTTGAATGACGAAGATAACTGTTACAAAGAAACAGGATGCTTAATGTGCTTGGCGCGGCGTCTGTTTTAATTTTAATCTGACACTTTACATGATACAAAGCGTAATTGGCAAATTGCGTCATATAGATGCCATGCCCTTTCGCTTTAGGAACCGTTCAAGTGCGCTTCTATCACGAACGCTCAAGAATGAAGCTTATAAAACGCGTCATACAACTGCACTACAAAGTTTTTGAGAATTGCTTCATTTCTTAGAAAAATTTACTCCAGAAAGTGATTCGGATGGAATACCAGGACGGAATAAGAGCTCAATTAATTACACCCGTCGCAACGTAAATAAATTATAATTTAAGATTACTCCAAACCTTGGCGGGGCTACTTTTTCCAAATTTTCTTTTCTCCAACCAAATTAAAGTTCATTATTCAAGGCAAAAGTCTTAGTTAAATCCATATCCTGAAACATCTGGGCAAATCCTTGTTTCAACGAAGCGGTCAACTCCTGTAAGTCAGTCGGCGCTATCAACAACGTCGACATTAGCTTCCGGACGCGTTCGTTTTGAAAAGAACCACTTTTTCTTTTTAAGATGTCTTTTTTTTGTTGCCTTGGGTTCAACATTGGTTGGATTGTAGGGCATCACGGCTTTGAGAATTATCGCTTTACGAATCGAATTTCTTCTACCATGTTGGAGTGCAAAGCTGCACATCATTCATGACCTCGTTCACAGCTGAATGACCGCCATTCGGTAATATGCTCCTTTCCAAATATCAAATAATTGAAAACATTAGTGGAGGCCGAAATTCACTTGATCATTAACTGCTAGCTACACTTGCAAAATAACTTCCTCCATGCAATAGCTGGATCAGTTCAACAAGGAGGTCGCCGGTGATCAAGCTTGCGTTGAAAAACGATTGGAACAGTTTAATTGCGCTTTTATCACGAACGCTCAAGAATGAAGCTTATAAAACGCGTCATACAACTGCACCACAATGTCTTGAAAAAATGCGATTGTTGCTGCGTGCTTCTGGTAGAAAATCCAAAACAAAACCGACGCCGTCGTCGTCTTTATCATTGGATTCAGCAAAGCCAGCCATGCATGTTGCATGCTCTTCAGCTAATAGTTGGGGGATAAGAGAAGGCATTGATTTCTTCACGAAGTCACCAGTGAAGCTTAGAGCGTCTTGATCGAGTGGCCTGTCGCTTATGGCTGGAGGATCAAGTTTGAAGTCAAATCTCTCGCTTGATGTGAATGCTGAACAAACTCTGGCGTAATCTGGCCGCTTCTTTTCGCTCGGGAAACCGTAGTATAAGTTTAAGTCGTTCTCTTTCGCCTGACCAAAGAAGTACCAGATAGGCCATGTCTTCATTGAAGCTGAAGGTGAAGAAGGGATGCTGTTGAAGTAGGTGGAGCTCCATAGATAGATTGTGTGGTTGATCTTCTCCGTGAAGGTGGGTGTTAGAGCTGATAAGACGTTGTTAACATAACTGCCAGGCGTCAGGATCACTTTCTTGGATCGGATGCATTGCGGCCGCTGATCGATCCACACTCTCATCTCATCATCCAAACTGTAATCAATGCGTTTGACAAGTGTATTTTCAACTAGATCAGCTTTACCTGAACATTTCAACTTCTTGTGAAGTCCTTCGATAACGGCAGGTACATTTATGATGCCCCCATCACAAAAATACAGAGCTTTTGGGTCATCGATGTCGTTAACCGCGTCCGAAATGAAAGAAAACCGCTCATCGCTCTGAATTGCCTCTTTGCCTTCAAGCAATTCGTAGTCGGCTACTCCCAACGATTTGAGGTTTTCTGCAGCCTTGTCAATGTTGCCCTCACTGCTTACGACAGTAGCATCGCCAAACCAAAGGCAGCTTGTTCTATCCAGAAGGGAGCTGTCATTCAACTCTTGCATGAGTTTGTCCCATTCTTTGCTTGACTCGATAGCCAGTTGGCACAGATATCGCTCTGAGTAGCAGAGACGAAATTGGCGACTAAACCCAGGACTTGAACCATATGTGTTTCCAAATTTGTACTGCTCGATGATCATTACTTTTTTTTCCTTCTTTGACAGCGCACTGGTACGCTGCGCATAATCCCATGGGACCGCCGCCGACCACAGTCACGTCGTATAATTTAGGGTCACTCGCAGCCATGATCGTTTATTTTTCCTTCTAACCTCGCCCACGCGATCTGTTCTCCTAATCAGTCTAAATTACTGATGTGGATGAACTGTAAATGGAATAATGTAAAGACATCAATTATGAGTCAAAGGTGACCTGTCTTAGGGGTGTGGAGACGTTCCATTGCGCATTTATTAGTCGTATTACAGAAGCTGAAAAGTGAACCTTAGAATATAATATGCATGGTAATGCCGCTAAAAAGCCTTTGAATAGTGCTTCGTTCCTTTTCTTGAACAGCTAAAACATTGCCTAAATATCTGGAAGGAGGCATAGTTAGTTAAGATAAGGTTGAGCCTGGGTAAATTTCTGAGTCAGTATGTTCTTAAATTTTAGTTAATCTCAGCTCAGCCTCATCGTTCTTATGAAAAGGTCCTTACAAAAAATAATACGTGTATAGGTAACTTGTGACCACAGGGAACCCCAGCACTTTATCAGCAATAAAAATAAATGTACTTTTTATTTACCTGTGTTCCTGTGTCTTTTTGAGTCGTTTAGAAGGGATTTGAATGAAGCGAAGGCGGTTTACGTTTCCGAATATTAAGATAGAGAACCACATCCTTTTCATGTCAAATCAAATTGGATGCCTCTGGTTCAACAATCTATCGCCCTTGAAAGCTATATAGAAAGTGTCAAAACACAACTTGCTGACATCAGATTCAATAAGCCCAAAAATAATTTGTCACGCAATGAGATGGCAGCTTAAAAGAGCTTAAGAATAACTCTGCCATAAACCTCAAAAAAGCGGACAAAGGAACAACAACGGTCATCATGAACAAATCAGACAAAATACAAGAGGCTGAAGTGCAACTCGAGAACAGAGAGTACTATAAACCTCTCGGAGCACCGATGGTGAACACCACACAAACAAAGGTCAACCAGATCATTGACAAACTGCATCAAGGCAAACACATCGATGACATGACAAAAAAATGGCTTTCTCAAACCACCAGCCCGCCTAGAATTCCTGTCTTCTACACGCTTACAAAAATCCACAAACCTATTCTGGTCGGAAGACCGATCATCTCAGGTTGTGACGGCCCAGCTGAAAAAATATCCTCTTTTGTGGATACATTGCTACAGCCTATCGCACAAAAACAACAATTTTATAGAAAAAACAAAGATAGGCCAAGACACAATTTTAGTAACAATGGACGTTTCTAGCTTATACACAAATATACCGCAAGAGGAGGGAACAGAAATAGTATGCAAAGCATATGAGTCGTTCCACAACTATGATCTTCCGATCCCCACGCGCTATCTAAGGGAAATGCTTGGTGTAATCCTAACAGAGAACTCATTTGAGTTCAATGGAAAAAATTATCTCCAAACAAATGGTATCGCAATGGGCACAAAGACAGCAGTGTCTTTTGCAAATATATTCATGGCGGAGATCGAAACAAATTTAATTCAACAAAACAATAGCCCTCTTCACGGTTACCTTTGGCCATTTGCATTACAATAAAATCTAGCATGTAGGTGAGGCAATTTCGGACTATTTTGCAGTTTTAGCCCGAAATTGCCTCGTATCCACGTTGGATTACATTTGTAATGTAAATGAGAAAAATTAAGCGTGAAAAGGGCTATACCAAGCCAAGAAAATGGAAACGTTACATTGATGACGTTTTCTCCCTTTGGGACTGCAAAAGAAATGAAGTAGCTTGAAGTGGATCGTTTCATTGAACAAGCTAACACTTTCCACCCAACAATAAAATTCACGGCCGAAGTATCAGAGAACGAAATAACTTTTCTTGATACAGTGGTGTTCAAAGGAGAGAGATTCACAGAAAAATCCCTCCTGGACATCAAAACGCACTACAAGCCGACCGAAACCTTTCAATATACCTATTTTTCCTCCTGCCACCCTCCGGGGGTAAAAAGAGGTTTTATCAGAGGCGAAGCAATAAGACTGCTTAGAACAAACTCTTCTAAAACAACATTTGAAGAGTACCTTGCAAACTTCAAACGACGCCTCGAAGCACGCGGGTATCCGAAGAAATATATAGAAAGGTCCCTGTCAGAGGTCATCTTTGACTCAAGACAATCGGCTCTTAAACCGCAAAAACAAAAAACGGCAGAGAGACTATTACCTTTTGTCACTACATACCACCCTGCAGTAAAGAAACTTAACAAAATCGTGATGGAAAACTGGAGTTTCATAGAAAATCAGCCTCTGCTAAAAACGAATTTTGAAAAGCCTCCGATCATATCAAACAAAAGAGGTAAATCTCAAAAAGACACGCTTGTAAGAGCAAACTATAATTTGAAGGCTTTTCATAATGCGACGCAACCACGAAAACCACATTGGGAGTCCATGCAGGCCTGTCTCTGTTTTTCCTGTCAAGTGGGACTTTGCCGATCACCATCTGATTCTTCAAACGTATTGTTCACGTGGTCCCAGTGAGCCTGTCTGATTCTTTTTCGAACTTCTCTTTTCAACAATTTATGGTATTTACTGCCTCTAGAGTTGTGTCCAGGGAGGAGTACTCCCTTAGATGGGCTATAAAGGTATGTGCGGCCCCAAATGGTACGGTATGGTAGGGTATCGATTTTGGTCCTAAATAGGGTATGGTTTTAGCATCCTAGTCTTGAATCCTCCGTAGGAAAAAAGATGGCGACTGGTACATTTACCCATAGTTCTTAGCGCACGAAAACCTAAACAACGTTCATAAAAACGTACAGAAACGTTATAAAATCTTCACACCTAGGGTACTTAATATCCTTTGTACAGAGACAAATATTGCAATTACAAGGCTTTCTTCGTGCCTTTTGAGCTGTGTTAGGTTCGCGAGGCATTGTGGTAAAATGTGCAGTCGCCATCTTTTTTCCTACAGCGCAATATTTTTTTCGACAACCAAAAATCATCACAACTTATCATCTTCACGATGCTTGTCCGAATAAGAAAAGAAGCCGACATAAAAACACCAACCTTTTCTATCCTTGACACGGCAATGCATCAGCGATGCTCCTGTTTCTTTTTCTTCAGTGGTGGGCGATGGCTGTGGCGATGGCTGTGGCTCTCGGGACGAGCAAGGTTAAATTGAGTTATTTCTGTAACTCCTTCAAATGAGGGATTTATCTGTATAAATCCCTAAAAGGAGGGATTTATACAGATAAATCCCTGAAAGGAGGGATTTGTACGGATAAATCCGTTATTCATATTCATAAATTCAATTCATAAGCCCCGCTCTTCCCTACTACATAATCAAGCCCTCCCCGGACTTTCAGTTAGTTAATATTCATCAGGGTTGTACGTTAAATAAAGGTTGTTGAATAACAAAAGATAATGTGTCAATCATGAAATAATTAAAATTAAGAAGCAATGTCCATTTGAAGGTTGAAGTCCTAAATCCTAATTATCCCTCAAAAAGGGCTTGCTTTCGCCAGGAAAATTTCTGAACAGCCCCTTAAGAGGCAATGTCCACTAAGACCGAGCGAAATCGAAAATATGTGGCACATGATGAAAAATCAAAATTCTCCGTTTTTCGCCCAGAGATACCTTATGGTAGCTCTAGAAACGTGGTGGC
>Ga0126336_10001639_pt1 | contig 12014 bp, 3 predicted proteins | sample SidCmetagenome_FD_92530 | JGI IMG/M metagenome (GOLD analysis project Ga0126336, IMG submission 92530) | Coral microbial communities from El Islote,Puerto Morelos, Mexico - Siderastrea C C metagenome | ecosystem: Host-associated > Invertebrates > Cnidaria > Coral | place: El Islote,Puerto... | reverse complement strand
TCTTAGACTGCCCCAGGTACTCTTTGCATGTGCAACACCAATTTACTTTCACTGAAGATCAGGGATGAGAATTCCATTATATTAATTTAAGACCAAGCTTAAACATTTTATTTTAGTAACGCTTTTCTCGACTGCATTTTAGTTATAAATTTTCTATTGTAGTCCGTACATTTTAAATGGATTTGCTCAGTGAATATATAAGCTCATTATTATCTCATCTAACATCTAAATTAATGGCTCTTTTTGAAGAATCGCCTTTAAAACAGTAGGCCTATTCCAAAATGAATTCTTTGAAGTCTTTTTGTTAATTTAATTTTCAAGATTCTTGCATTTTAAACCGGCGAGACTCACACCAAAAGGGGCTACGTGACGGGGATTTTCACGTTGTGGGGTGAAAAATGTGCTGAAACTAAGATTAAATACTTTCTCCCGCACATGAAATGCTCCTTGGACATCAAAAGAAAGAAACTGAATGATTTTCTCAAAGGGAGAATCAACCATAATCAGTTTCTGGCGATTTTTTCAAGAAACAGGGGAAAAACTTGCAAATTTTTTACAAGTTGCAATCCATTTTCCATCCTAGCCGTCCGCAGCCAAACACAATAATTGTTTCAGTAAACTGGAAGAGTAATTTAAAACAAATCTGAGCCATTATCTTTGGGTTTCGTTTGATTGCAGTATGCCTTTTACTTTCTAAATCAATCCCAAAAATATGTTACAGAGCCCCTTCAATGCATTTCATTTCCTCTAAAACAAGGCATACTTTTGAATCTTTTTTAAAGACCCGCCTTTTCAAAACAAGCCTAATTCCAAATAAAAACTGCTTTTTATTATTTTGATTTAATTTAGATCTAACTTATTTATTTTAATCTTGTGTTTTGTATGAGAAGTGCCAGCTTAATGGGATTTTGGCAGGTTATGATTGCCTTATGATTATTATTAACGAATGCAGTGGGTACTCAGCCGGGCCCTGGTGCTGAACTTTCCCCGTAATGCCTCCCGTTTGTAACGGTCTACGTCCAACATGTTTTTGTTTTATTTCAAGCTGGTCACAATCATTCGTTAACATATTTAAAGAAGCTACGTCAAGGATAACGCATCTTGAAAAAAAAAAATCGTAATTTTTTTCAAGTTTGTCATTCATAATCCATCTTAATCTCCCTCAGTCATAACCATCCTTGTTTACTTTTGCTGTTTTTTTATTACTTCTTTGGTGTTTTTCTACCTTAGGAAAACTATTATTTTGAGGTTTCGTACAATGTGAAAGTAATTTTGTCAGATCAGAAAAATGAATGAAAATATTGTGACATAGCTCCATTAAGAAGAATTTCTAAGATAACAAGGGCTTAGGATTACTTACATTATGTCATAGGGCTGGCACGGACACTCTTTCAAAGGTATTTTATATTCATGTGACGTGGCCGACTGACGTCGATTCGTAGCCTGTACGAGAGTTCCTAGCGTGTTAGATTTAGAACTGATCTCAGCTTGGCAGCTGGTTATTTTCAACGAAGTCCTTGCAGCTACAACACATCTTGATCTCTACTGAACAAATGTCAGGTTTGAGGAAGGGAAGTTCATTTTAAATGCGATAGGTCACGTCTGTCCTGACTTCTTTTATCCCTTACCTCCCAAGAGGGCCAAATCAAATTTGACCACTTGCCTTGAGGGAAAAGGAAAAAACAAAGTGAACAACACCCTCATAAAGTACTACTCAACAGCCTTCATTTGAATGATCACACTTTCATCCAGACTCAAAACTACGAAACAGCTTTTACAGTGTAATAAAGGAAAGTACTGAGGAGTACAGAGAATGGAGTGTTTACCAAAAAAATCGAGCTTTATAATTGGATAGCAATAGTGTCTTACTAACAGTTATGAAAAGACTGACAAACGTGTGGTCCTTCGGATCAAGATCTCCATTTGAAATGGAATTTAGAAATAATGGTTTTTATTATGAGCTGCACACTGCAATTCTGCCTATTCTAATTCTACCCATTGTGAATAAGCCAAAACCTTTTCCAAAGCATGCAGAACACAATTCTTCCCATTCCGAGAAAACAGTATTTCGTTAATTCAGCTATCGGTGGCAGAACGGATACATCTCAGAAGAAAAAGATAACCATCTGCCGCGTATTCCCATACTAATATAAGTTCGGAAAGAACCCGCCTATTATTATTATTGTATATTGTTATTATTATTATTAATTATTATTAAATGTTATTATTATTATTATTATTGTCTATTAATATTATTGTTATTAAATATGGCAAACGAAGAGGGCTTCTGAGCATTCCAGAATGCGTCTCCAAGTGACTGACCAAGCGGTTTAGACTGTAGGTCGGACAAAAGAAAAACTTGCCTTCCGTAATCCTTTTGAACCTCGTCATGTCTTGATCATCCGCATTCTTTTTCGGCGTTCATTAATTTGTGACGTGTTTTTTTTACGGTCTCGACAATTATTTTGAGACTTTTATTCTATATTAAGACTAATTTTTTTTATTTATCTACATTATCTCTGTAAAATGAGACATGACCCAACACAGGGTTTCACTGGGAAAATACTTATAATTCCTTGAATTACGGGGAAAAAGTCGATAGGAAGCAGTTTTGCAAATGACGAACGATAATTGTTTGGGAATTGTCACACTGTACCATTACCATTTTCGGTTATCTCCTTCTTCTATTTATGGCTTGTACTTCCGCTCTAAACTTGAAGCCCGCATTGTTTTTTGGTTTTGTATGGTCAAGTTAGCGCTGGGAGTTAGCGTCGCAGAAGGTAATCCATTTCCATCCTCTCGATCGTAAGTCATCACTTCCTATCATTTGTCAAGTACTTTTCTACAAATTCACTGGTCATTATTGTTGGGTATTATGTAAACAAGTTATCGTCGCAATGTTAACCGCCATCTTGTGATCCACTTTCACACTCGTCGTCGTCAGCACTCTCATTTCTTTATGGGTTTCTGGCATTCAGTTGCCAACGTTTTCAGTTTTTTTTTAAAATTCAATCTGTCATGTTTCCTATGATTTGGATTTCCTAAGATTTAGGCATGTGAGTGCTTTTTAACTTGTGCGAAATCACGCTAAAATTGATGTTTATTCTCCCTTAACAGCCAGCCCGACTCTATACAACTAACAGCCAAACGTTAAGTATATAAATCAAATCAGAGAAAAGTTTGGTTAGCGTATTTACTGTCATTACGATGACAAAATTGTCCCTGTTCGTATGGTGTATGCACTCAAAAGCTTCTTTTTGTAAAAAGGAATTCACATATATACAAAGCCAAACGTTTATATTGTGGGGTGCGAACAGTAACTGAAGACGGCGCGCGAGGACCTTTCTTCTTACAATATTTTCCTCGCACCGTCTTTTCTTTGCTCCCCACAAGAAAATCTGGAACTGCCTGGAATTACGATACTCGCTCGGGACCCTCGAGGTCACTAATCAAACTTCTCTCGAACTCGAATCAACTGCAGTGTATAGCAGTGTTCACTCGACTACAGTAACTTGTCCGGGATAACTCCACTTTTATTCATTGGTGCAACCTGATGGCCCGCTGAAAAGATCCCACTGATACTCAGGCAGTATTCAAATGAACGCCAGCGTTGAGCGTGGTATGCGATTGCGGTTTAAACTTTGCCATTCTCGGAAGTGAAAGAGCCAAATCCTAAGCGCAGATATTTAGCTAGCATACCAGCCAAACTTATATTGTTTGCTACATTTGTATTAGGGTAGCAATGGGTCTAAGTCTCAATTTTTTTCTCCCCTTACTTCCGGCTTAACTCTACGTGTACCAGTCTTTACTTTCATCTAGCGTTTGCTATTATTAGTTTATTGTCATTCACTCGACGGAAAAAACACAAGTTTGTAATTACTTGTGGCTATTTTGGTGCCTGTAAACTTTTCCGGGCTATCAACAATTTGATCTTATTTCAATCAGTGGCGGAATATTTCAATCTGCCCGCGTGCTCGATTGTGCTGTTGCTTCAGGGCAGATGGATTGATTCGATGAAAGTAATCAGTGGAATTCTAGTACTCAATGGAATTATAGGTAACATTATCTAGATTTTGTAGTTTAGACCGTTTATCAGTTTTAGCGAGGCTATTTTAGGTACCAGTCAGGGGTTGGTGCTTTTTAGATTTCATTTCTCCACAGTTCGGTCGGATTAATTTACCCGGAGAACCGTATTTAACAGTGTTTCTACATGTTAAACCGATCGAGGTATGCTACGAATTTTCGACGATTGAAAACAAAATTGTTCGAGTCAAACTAGAATCTTCTTTAGACGCTATTATATAACCTTGGCTCATAAGAAGGTGTTTAATATGAGATAATATATTTTCTCACCTTGCCACCTTCGTGTCCGGCTTAGATCTCATCACAAATTGCAGCCAAAAGGAACCTCTGCCATGGTGAACATGTAGTTTGACCCTTTCTAACCGCTTTATACGAACATCTAAGGAACAGAAAACAGTGTTCCCTTTTTGGGGGTACAATATTATTCTATATAAACCGTACTGTTAGCAAGAAAACGAGCCTTCAGGGTCCCAAAGGGGTTTAGGGCTCTAGGGCTCTGGGCTAAAAAACGTAGGGCTCCAGGGCTCCAAGACCGAAAAATTAAGGCTCTAGGGCTCCATGGCTGTACTCTACGGCCCGTTTAGCAAGAATAATCATTTTTGGCCGCGGTCCGAGTAGAAAAAGGCTTTGGGCTCCGGGCTCCAATGACCCTCCCCCCCTTCTTTGAGACCCTGCGTCTTATATGAACTCACGTATGCCTCCATTTCCCGGGGGGTATTCAGGAGTATGATTTACGGGGTGGTGAGAAGCTCGTTTTTGGGTTAAAATTAGCGGTTTGGGTGTTTTGGGAGATAGAAATTTCTGGTGGACTTATTTTGGGTAGAAAGATTTTGCAGGACTTTTGTTTGGGTTGACAAAAACATGTGTACCTCAAGAATCTCATTTTTTGTCAAATACTTGTATCATATATTTGAGTAACTTCCCCTCCCTCCAGGAGGGCGATGGCTGTATTGAAAGGGAGGAGAGGAGAAGCCTATTGAGAAATACAAAGCAAGAGTGGTGTGATTCTCCTGGGTCCGGTTGTTGAAAAGCGGATTATTGTTAAGCCGGGTATAAAAGTTAACCAAGATTTCCGTTCTCTTGATAAATCTCTGCAAATACAGTTTGAAAGCAACCGAAGCCAAAAAGCAGAATGAAGACAATTTGTAGCTTTACAAGAATCCACAGTCGGTTAAGCTTTGACTGGATTTGCTGCGTTTGCTTAACCCTACTTTCAAAAACCGCGAGTGCTCTGGACCAAGTGACGTAAGTGTAGAAACAGCTATGGGGATATTTTAACCCCCATTTCCCTGAATACACTGATCAGATACAAATCTCGCGTTCATGATTTTCTAAGGTTTGCATGTGTGGGCGAAAGTCTAATGTGACCATTCAAATGAAAGCTATTGAGCTACGTTTCTGTGGTGCCTTTATTCTCTCTCCCCCCCCCTTTTTTTAATAGGAAAGTTAAATTTTTTAGCTGAGGCTGAACCGAAACTGAATGTTTTTATTTTTTGGCGATTTGAGCCTGAAACGTTCTTAATAATACTCTTAAGATTAATTTGTAGTTTTTCAGTAAATCGTAGTTCTGAATGAAAGAAAGAAGAAACAGTTCAAGTTCTACCAATTTCCTCAGTAAAAGTTATAGGTGTTTGTTTTTTAAAAAATGGAAAATGCTGTAAATTACTCTGACCAAATTATTACACTTTATTTTATTCTCACGTAGCTTATTCTCTACAAATATGAAGACAAGATAATGATGCTCTTGACAAAACCTCAGCCTGGGTAGATTAGTATGTTCTCAAAATTTTGGCCAATCCCACCCTCGACGTTCTTATAAAAAAAGTTTCTTATGATAAAAAAAAAATAATAAAAAAGGATATATGTTTTTCCTGTGTTGACTCTATCTTTTGAGTCTGTAGGTGAAATTCTAAAAAGTGACCATTCAAGTTCAGGCTACCGAGCAGTACTTTACTGTACTGATGTTTGTTATGGTGTACAAGCTATTGAACAATTAATGCTCTTATGAGAAAATGATTTTTTCCCCTCAATGTTAGGCAAAGTCAGGAGCCCAGGTAAAGTAAAATTTGAGGTACTACTGGAGATAACCGGCGGTTTATCAAATATACAGCGACTGATAGCCGATTGCCAACCATATATTTGTTTACGAGAACAAACAAAATAAAGTACATTTGATGATTGTGTAAAAACGTTTACCATGTTTACATCACACCTCTGTGGTGTTGAACGATTTATCGGCTTTTCTATTCGCACTCAGTTCACAGATTTTCAAAGAGGATCCGTTTGCGTTGATGCGTTATCTCTTTATCACCTTTGCTTCAGCCACACTCCCATTAGATTACTCCCATTATGTTTTTCATGGAGTTCCCAGCAGACAGTTCAGTCATTTTTCTACCAAGGCTGTCAATAAACAAAACAAAACAAAACAAAACAGAACAAAAAGAAAAGCTTAAAACTGAACGAAAAAAAAAGTAATGTTACAAAATTTCAAGAAGTGAAGCTTTTATTTGAATGGTTTTACTTTAGGATTTTAACCACAGACTCCGGCAAAGGTTAGAACCATCTTGTACCGTACCACAGGAAATCACTGCCTATAGCGTTCATTTGAGTCTCAAAAGTTTGCAGTACTACATTGTCTGACACTGTACTAATAGTAATTGCCAGAAGTTACTGAAATACTGGCTCACCTCGAGACAAAACGTCAAGATACAAGCAATCCTCGCTGTACGCAATTTTTATTCATCTCTCAATCTCTTTGTCGTGTTGAAAAAGGCAAACCATACCTGCTGAGATATCAAGGGGGTCAGTAGTGCGTGTGATATCGCGCGCGGTACGTGTTCCACAGGTAGCAAACTGGCAGTTCATTTACCGGTAAACCTATCGAAGTTTCTCAGTTGTTACTGTTTTCAGTGGCTGCTAGCTGTGATGGTCGTGTGCGCCACACGTGTGGTCCATGTGCGACAAGCTTGCATGTTCGTTATTCACTATGGTGTTTTTCAAAAGTGCGACGAATTCGCGCGCGATACTCGCGTATTCGCGTGGGCCGCGCGTGACAAAGTGGCATTTCAGTTATGCCTGTCATGTTTTCGTTTTCAATAGCTCTCTGTCGTGCTGGCAGCCCTCGCGCGCTGAAGTCACGGATCAACCAAATGTTGTACGACATACCGCGATTTAATTATTCAGCCTCTTGTTAATAAATTAACAAAGAAAAACCACGGGGTGGAAGTTTAAAGGAAAACAAACATTGCAAAACAAATAAATGGCATCAGACTAAGAGAAATATCGTGCCGTGTTTCGATAAACTCGATGTCACGATACAAGTATAGGCGACATTCTGATTCTTTAACCTTTTAGTATTCGTTGTCTTCCTTTTGATCTGCCACGACAAATTTGCGACTTGAAACATAATCTGACCCAAGCTCCAAACAGGAGGAATGAAATGTGAGCGTATCTTAACGATAACCCAAAGTTAATATATAACCAGTAAAAGTTGTAGCTAACTTCAGAAAGAAAAGAACGGATGAAAAAGCTGAAAACATAAGATTATGGCAACGTTATTTCCATGTCTAACAAGTTGAGAGAGGAAAGAGCGAGAACCAATATAAAGTAGCCTTTTATTACTTAAGATACACTCTTTTTTCTTTATAAGAACCATTTTTATAAGAACGTTGAGGCTGAGATTTGCCCCCAAATTTAAGAAAATGTATGGGCTAAAATAAGAACATCCTCAGGCTCCGCCAAATTTTACGCGTTCTTATAAAAATAAAGAATGTACTTGTTTTTTGGGGGTAATGACCTCTTGAGCTCTCGGAAGCGGTGCACTCAGCCAAATTTTACTTTACCAATATTTTTATAAACACACACTTGTGAAAAAACAGTAATTGATTTAACTGTTTAGCACGTATTTTTTGTCGTAATTTTCTCTCGCGTTGTGTTTTTAATGTGTTTATGCACTAATTTTTTAGACATCCAAAGCAGGGGGCTTGTCTTTGTTTTTATTTTGAATTTGGGTCATTTTTCTTCGAAAAAGACGAGTCCAGCCTAAGCCACTTAGTTAAAGAGTCAGGGAAAGCAACCGCAAAGAATTTCCGGCGACCCAGGAACTTTTCAGGGAATCGTGATTGATAAATAATAATCGACTAATTAGCTTAGCTTTGGTACAACTAACCAATCGAGGCGAAGAATACGTCTTTAATTAAACCATAATACAGCATAAAGGTTTAATTGTGGTGTAATGAGAATTTGGTTTCCCTCAAAGCTATCACTGATTGCAGTCTTGGCTTAGCCGTGATTGGCTTTAGGAAAACAATACTGTACCTTTTAACCAAGACCCAATAAAAACAAAATGCCTTTGTTTCTCTAGAAGAATAGCCATGACACCTCTCTTTGATACTGCAAGTGACCTGCTAAAACAGTGCAGTCAAAACATTGTTTAGTCGGATGAAATATTCTTTCTTCTTGTTTGCCAACGGGCGCCAATTCACTAGCTGAGCTGGCTCAAAAGTTCGGAAGCATTTTAGGCTCTCATTTCCGGTCAATCTTTGCACTCATGATTCGCAGGTGCGTAATTAAACTTACAGCATTAACTAGGTAAATCTGTTGAGTTGTGAAGTCTTAAAGTTCCATTCAGCAGACTTCTGAATCTTCGGCGACGTTGATCGGATACAAAACGTACCATCTGCCCGCGCCTGTCAATCACAAAGTAGGACGGTGTCAAGTTGCTATCCTATGGCTAATTTTAGCGTAGATAACTTTACTATAAGGGTAAATTTGTGTATGCCTGATTGCCTCTCGCCCATAAAACATTGTGACAGATTTTTTTGTTTTCTTCGAAGGTTCCTGACGTTGACGAGGGCGATTTACATGACACAAGCCAGAGTGGAGCCTCGAACTTAAAAGATTTTGTTTGGTTGACTCACCAAGCGTTTGAAAACTGTTTGATTCACAGTAAATATGCGAAGGAAGGAAGTGTGATGTCGTGGAATCTGGAGCATTGGTCGTTCAATCAGCGAGAATGGAGCCGCAGAATTGTAACTGGTAAACATTTCAGCTTTCGATCGGATTTGTATGCGGTTATTTCGACTTCTACGGACTACCAGGAACGTCTAAAGGTGGAATTGAATTGCTACAAACTCTAGACAATTATGTCGGCGCGCATAACTCAATTTGACGCCGAAACAGGGAGATCGCTTGCACGAACCGCGACACAGCCGCGTTCGCGTAGCGAAGGACGGTACGAAGGTAGAGAAGGGCGAGGGAGTCACAGATCTCGCAGTGGAATTAATGATGCAGAACCGGCGGAAGTGAGCCTTTCGCATAAAAAAGCACACGGGAAGGCGAGTGAAAAGGCTCAATCATTAAAAATCTCCAAAGCTCGCATTCATGCAGCTTCTGCGATAAGCGGTGAGAGCTCGCGACAGTCGCTAGAATATGTCTCATCGGCGCAGGACCCGGCCTCGAGAAACACTCAAAACTTTTCTCCCAAAGCCACATCGAATCTTTACGCTAGCTTGCATATGGCAGACTCGGAAAGAACGAAGTTTATGGATAACATTCCAGGGATACCAGCAAGTGAGCAGTTGGCTCAGCGAGGTGACCGAGCCGGCCGGGCAGCATTTCCGCCCCCTTCAGGCTGCAACTATGGACAAAATGTTGCTTGTCCTATGAACCCTTCATCCGACGTAAAAGGTTTGTCCCGAGACTCGAATGACACCACCGATTTGGTTTTCCACAAATCCCCAGCGAACAGACACGCAAAAGGATTGCGGGTGAAGGGGCAAGCAGAAACAGAAATGCAATGGAATGTGACCCAAGAAAATAACTATCGTCTTCGCGACGAACAGAGAAACAGATCTGCCTCCAGCGAATTCCATTACACGCGATCGCGAGGAAGACGCAGTAAAGATGGCGTCAACGTTGTTTACAATGATGTCAAATTTTCGGGATCGAATCGACAAAACGTTTCGCGGCGATCAACTTCTACTTCGTCTTATTCCGAGTCACCCACGGACAGCCAGGGCTCGTCTACGGAATCGGAAAGTTTTAGCTCGTCTGATACGTCTCTTAAACGCAGACGGCGTATTAGACGAAAGCCGTCCAATAAGTCGATTGGCTCAAGTATGTATGGCGAGGACAACACCAGCGAATCGGAAAATCAGAGCGTTAGCGAGCTGTCCGCGTCGGATAGCGCGCACTCGCACAGAAAACGAAGGACGCAGTTTACACCTGAAGAATCCGATCTAGGGTCTCTTGTTAGCTTCAAGGAGTATCGAAGTGCTACTAACAGACTCAGGTCAAGCAGTTTGACTTCTGTGAGTTCTTTGGAAGGAGTAGGAATAACGGGCGACTCTTCTGCGAGGCTTCAGTCACCGTTTTTGTCTCCCAAAGGCAGTAGCATATCCAAAGTAAAAAAGATCCAAATACGGTCGTTTACCTCTTTGGCTGACACTCAACTGAATAATAAAGAAAACCTACCTCAAAGGCGAAGGTCGTCAGAAGAGAGGGAACCCTTTAAAATCAGGGGGAGAGCTGAAACAGCTCCTAAAGAAATATCCAGATCCCCATTGACAAGACAAGGATCAGAATCTCCGTCACTATCAAAGAGTCCATTTGGTCTCAGATCAAAGGCCTTTGTACGGCAAAAAAGTAAAGATTCGCTTTTCAGTGACAGCGACTGCAATCATACTCCTGATCAAGGAGATGTGAGTAATAATAATAATACGACCTTTGACATTCCAGTTGACCAGGAACAGGTAAAGAGGTGCAACTCTGCGCCACCTGCTCCTCAGCCTATAGAGACCAGAGAATCCAGGTCACAACATAATTTGCCTGATACCAGTGCACTACTCTCTTCACGAAGTGCATTTGTCCCTGTAAAACCTAACAAAAGAACTAATGATCACGAACCTAGTCCACCCATTGTAGCACCTGTTACATATGTTTCCGACTCAGGGCCAGACAAAAATGCTCCCACACCAGCAGATGCCTTGTTACGACCTTTGCCAAGACGTGGTAATCGACCTTTGTCTATCGTCCAGGAAACGGATGAGTTTGTGGACATAAAACAAGAGGATGATAGTTATGGTAATGTTGAAAAAACCTTTAAAAAATCACACTTGACTAGGAGCTCCCCTGTTAGAAGTTCTCAGGAGTTGAGGGCTTCACCACCATCTTTGGACGATACAACCTCCATTTCGACACTTAGGAGATTATCCTACGTGAAAGCTCAGACAAACTCAGCAGAGCTTCCTGTTCATATGCCAGAAATAATGGAACAGACATTAGACATCAATTCCAATTTGGACTCCTCACCATCCTTTTCGCCTGTCGTGGAGGATCCTCCATCAAGGGGGTACATACGAGAAGCCAGTGATGACACAAAAAGGGTACTTAAAGAGTTTGATCCAATGTACCCTCATGAACTGCTGAGAACAGTGGCTTCGCCAGTAGCCAAGGGTGACTTGATAAGTTTTGATGATGAGAATGGAGAGGTGAAGGAACCAGTTGAAAAGAGAACAAAAAGAATTGTTCGTCCAAAAATACCAACAATTCTGAGTGGGGAAGACGAGATGAATGAGACAAGAAATATGGAAGACAAAGGCAAGTAACTTATTTATTTATTTATTTTTTGTGCTTGAGCACTGAGAAGGGACAGTACTTTGTGTAACCTGTGTTTACCTGCGACTAGGGAAGACAAATTTCAAAATTGATTTTGTTTGGCACCATAATATACAACCAGATCTTGATTCTGAATGGTTTCCAATGCTCAGATTAATTAGTTATACATGTTAGATGATGTTGATTCAATTTTCTTTTGTTCTCACCTGTGAAAAACAGTTTTGAATTAATTTGAGCAGTTATTTCAACAATGTACAGCAAAATTGTATTCAACATTGTTGGATAATGTTGAACCATTAATTTGATAAAGACCT
>Ga0126336_10001638_pt1 | contig 12015 bp, 4 predicted proteins | sample SidCmetagenome_FD_92530 | JGI IMG/M metagenome (GOLD analysis project Ga0126336, IMG submission 92530) | Coral microbial communities from El Islote,Puerto Morelos, Mexico - Siderastrea C C metagenome | ecosystem: Host-associated > Invertebrates > Cnidaria > Coral | place: El Islote,Puerto... | reverse complement strand
ACTTCGGAAAGAATTTACAACTTTTACAGTACCACCACTACCACGTGGAAACTTTACAATACCACGCTACAAACTGAGTCATTAACGCATGTTTGGGGTCTGCTTGTGATACGATGAGAATATTACAATCAATAATGAACGTGCGTATCACGATTTTTTTCTGTTCACATGTTAGGTGTGGGGCTTATCTATGCATGAAGAATTAGAGTGTTATCCAAAAGAGCACGGCAAGGGAGCATACCTTCTGAAATATGGAACCCAGGGCGTGGCACTTATGTACCTCCAGCCTAATGGTCAGTTGTTCTCTTGCGGAGGTGACGGCACTGTCAAGTGGAGACAGCTGTCAATCAGAGAAACTATTGTCAACAGCAAGCTGCCTTGAATTGGGTTTCCTGAAAAAAAAAGAAAAGGAACTACCTTGAAGTGGCTTCTCTGTGATTCAGAGAAACTGTTGTTAGCGGCAAGTTGCCCTTAATTCACGTTCTTTTTAATCGTGAAGTGTGAAACGGTTTATCTCTTAATCAGAGAAACTATTGTTAACAGCAAGCTGTCTTGAACTGGGTATCCTGTTAACTAAAGAACTGCATTCAAGTCAGCTCTCCTTGAAAAACGTTACTCTCACAAACTGCCTTGAAGTGGGTTTTATGAATTCGTGCACTGTTCGCAATTCATCAGCTGTTTAATGGAAAGCACAACGTTTATGACGGGCATTGTTAAGACACGATAAACGGAACGTTGGCTTGTGGGGAGTATTAACACTTGTATGAACAGAATCAAACTCCCTCCGAAATTTGTCAGTGTCTGTTTTGGATAGGAACGTTAACATGAAATGCACGAAAGGTGAAAAGTTTCATTCACTCAAGCTAGGCGCGATCATTTCGAAAAGTCCAAGAGCTTGTGTTTCTAAGATAACTAAGGACTTGCAAAAAAAAAGTAAGGTTAATTATCAGTGATAGTAAACAATGTCTCCCAGTACAGGAAATTAAAATTTATTACATTAAATGACAAAAACGGTACTGCAAGTTAATGTAGCAGGCAATTCACAATTTTTTTTAATTTTGAACAATATTTTGTTACGTTTACACTTTTTTCCAAGAATGAGTCGTTCTTGAATTAGTAGGTATGTAAATGAAGATGAAATATTGTACTTGCCTAAATATTAGAATTTTAATTTAAATAAATACATACAAGAAGCATTTTATAACAAGACGCAGTAATTTATTCAAAAAAGATAGCATATTGTAGGAGATCAGTGGTCTTTGCTTTAAGAGTCATTCACTGTCCCAATCTGAACAACCAAGGCTTGCCATCCTCGTTTAGTGTGGTGGGCTGTGGACTTTAAAATGGATGTGTTATTTAGGGACTAAAATGAAATAAAAATAGTAAGCAACAGTAGCAAGCTGTTTTACTTTGCTGTTCGCTTCAGCAGTTTTACAAACTTGAAATTTGACGAACTCAGAAGTAAACTTCTAGTTTCTAATACCGCTCTCACGACGATAAAATGGCTGCACAGGTAACCAAAGCGAATATGAGAGTTGTATGGACCTGAAAATCGATCGAAAATAATCGCCGGTTTCCTTCCAAAAAAACTTAAGTTTGAATACAATATAAGTTTATCCAAGATGTAGAGAAGAAATAAGTGAAACCTCACATGTTGTGTGTTTTCTGTGTTTTACCGCTTTCCCGACCTCATGGAGGCTATTTTAGGCGACTTTTTGGTCAACGGTAGCCGTCAAATCACGCACTAAAAAAAGGGAAAGGTGGAAAGGCCAGATCCAATTTCGCCAACTCGAGGTCCCACTCGAAGTGCTCGCTAAAAATCCATTAACTCCCAGCCAAAGCTTTCAAACCTCACCACATTTCAACAAGGATAAATTCCTTACCTTTCTGTGTGATTCAGTCGTCGATAAGTCGATATCTCAAAGTAGTCTTCCGTTATAAGTAAACTAAGTTTTCAAAACGGCCGCCATTTAAGGCGTCGTACCAAAATGAGGGTCAACTGAAAACCAACGGTCAGCGCCAAATGTTGCCCCACTGGAGGTCTCCATGGGAAAGATTTGTTCCGGCAAGGGATGAGTATGGCGTGCATTGATTAGCGAGCATTTCAAGCCGGACCTCGAGTGACTGTTGACTAAATCTCCTACCTTCCCCACATGTACAGGGAGACCGCACGAACTGTGTGTCCGTTAGTAAATTCAAATAATTATAAGAAAATGCATGGAAATGCCGAAACATTTACATGAAATATTGTGAGGAATATTAACTCTCAAGTTCAAATTAAACGTAAAATTATCTCAGTCGTTTTTTGTCATTGTGGTTTTAAAACGGTGAAGTTAAGTTCTGTGAGACCGTCTACGGTACGTAATAACGTACAGTAGACAGGCCAATTAAGGGTCTTACTTGCCCGTCACGTGATAAGCATCGCCGAACAATAAACTGATAACTGACTACCACCTAGGCAGCCAACTTTCCGCCTAACAGTAACCGTATCGTTACCACCTGCGCGGAGACGTAACAAATGCTCAGTAATCGTTAACCACAAAAATCTGGATTTATGACCATTTATCAACTGAAAAGACGAGGTAGATTGGCCACCGTAAGGAAACTCAAAAAGCCCCCGTTTCAAGCGTTTTAATTAGCCCTTCGCTCCGACGTCAGCTTTTGGCTTTCGTTATGGTACCCGATTTACCTTATCATCTCAGTCAATAAATCCGAGTTTTTGTGTTTTACTTCCCACCCACCGACTCAGTAGCAGAGTTTCTCTCGAAACTAACTCCTTGTAGCGTGCCTAGTACAGTAGTAAGACTGGCAACAAGAAAACGAGAAGAAGTTTGTTGCATTTGCATTCGCTTTGCCCAATGGATACTCCCAAATCTTTTTCAGTCCGCTCCAAAGTGTTTTGGTGGGTTTATCCGCGCTTTGGAATAACCATCGCACAGCCAAAATGCGCAAAACGCTTTCAACAGCCGAAAAACGCTTGCTATACACGCTATCTAATCAGTCGTAAAGATGACAAAGAAACTGCCGCTGTATTTCAATTGGCCACAAGAACCAGTTTGTGCCAGTGAAGCGCGTGGGGCTTTCCGCGTTTGTTTGTTTGTTTTTTTTTTGTCGCTTTCCCTTTCTGATCTTATTAGTACCTACTGATAACAACGCCATCCTTTTCTTCCTTATTAGGCTCTGGGGACGAAGCTGTGCCACTGCGAGGTGCACTTAGGACCCTGGGAAGGGGTTGCATTGGTCAGTCAATAACCCTTTTCGCAGTTATTTTTCTCATTTGCATCACAATGTATTTGAACGTAATGATGTGAGGCAATTTTGGGCAATTTAGCAGTTTCTGCCGAAATTGCCTTATATCCATGTTGAAATACATTGCAATGCAAATGAGAAAAGCAAACTGTGAAAAGGGCTATCAGTTGAATTAAGTAGCTTTTTTTCTCACCAAGGATGAGTGGAAGGTAATGCCTGGGAAAAGATTACTCCATCTCAAATGAGAATAAGAGCAAAAAAAGGTTAAGCACAATGACTCACTGTTGTCTAATCTTCAAATCTTTTGTTTGTCTTTTAATTGTCCATGGTGCCTTGCAAATTGCCTTGTTCCAAACTACAGTTGACAAAATCTAGGTCAATGATCTATAGTCCTTATACAATAATCTTATTATTAGAAAGGGTTGGGTCTCACACAAGAGCGAAATTTGCCTACTTAAATCAAAATTCTGTCGTCAATTAAGGTAAAATAAGTGCGAAACCTAGTTTCCAAAGTTTTGCTTTTTGCCAAAATTTCGCGTTTTACACTAAAACTTCAAAGAAGCCAAAGTGCTGCCTCAGAGGCAGCAAATTTTCGCAAAACAAAAATGTTTTCTTTGTCATTTAACTGTCATCCATGCAAGATACTATGCACTGATGATATGTTGTCTAAATTTAGAGATCAGAAACAAAATGTTTTTTTTTCCCGTTCCTTACAGTTTTTACTATAATTATTTTGACCGTAAAAAGGAATATGATCGTGGCTTTAATCTCTACAGTTAAAACTTGAATGAATGTGTATACCTATACCCCCGTTTGATGAACCCTGGAGCCATGATGCTGGCAGCAAGATCGAACCCAAACTCTCAACAGCATTCCCCTTGACCAATTTACAAACAGATTCTGAATCCTGCAGAACCGAAAACTAGGCGCAAGAAACCAAGAAACAAAAACTGCTCGAACAGTTGTTGTTAACCTCTGGCGTAACAAGAGCACTTATAGAAGATTGCTTTGCCTTTTCTGATTGATGTAAGATTTTTGGAAAACAAAATTTGGTTCAATGCGACCTGCGCCAAAGATTGGAAACTTTTTTTGCCAAAATATTTGAATTAGCTCTAGTGTGAACCAGGCCTTACTTTATAAATTATGGTTCTTTCACTTGTTCTATTACTTATATTACTTCTCTTAAGTAACATTTAGTGTCAATGCAACATGCATTAGCTACCAGTAATATAAAAATAAGTGATATCCTACCTAAGGTTAAAAAACGGGGAGATTACAGAATAGCAACAACTAACTAGCATCATAATCATATTAATTCTTATTACCATGCTTTTCTGACAAAAAAAGCAATATTTGTTGGGGCTAGGGAACAGGGCAACCAAGGATACCATACTCTCAACAGTTTTGTCTACAAGATCAGCCTCTGTAACTGAAGAGCGACAGTGCAGCTGGCACAAGAAAAAGGGAGAATTTTAAACATGTGCAACTATGACTGCCAGTACACATTTCATAGAGAACATACCAGTACCCATGTTTTCTTTCTCGCCCGCACAAATGGAGGCCAAGGTAAAAAAAAACGGAAACAAAAAATCAAAAAGACTACCAAGAAAACGATGGTCATAATGCAGCTTTTCAAAAGTTCAAAATCCCTGGAACAGCAGTTTGAGAATGAGTCACTGAGGTTCCTAACTTCAAGCCAAACCATAGCACATAATTAAATGCAAATTAAATTGAAAAATAAACCCATGGTAATTCTCTTCACAGTCTTGGTTGCTGTTCTCTATGAAGGTTTCAATTTCATGTTTGGACTCCAAACAGGGATTGCACCAGCTATTGACGAGATCAATCCCAGCAAGCCAGCTAAGCCAACATTCAACTCAATCAGCCCCATGACATTGAAAGGTAAGAGGAAATCAGCTGAATTCTTGACTGTGTCTAGCAATACTTGTGGACGTGACATCAGCCTTGCAGCAACAGAGCTCCCATGAGCAAAGCTTTCTTCTTCACCATCGTGCTTCTTTGTTGGAACAAAAACTAGGTTTAGGATGTCATACAGGTTTCGAAGAAGACCAAAAACAAGAGCAATGACCCAGAACTTAGCCTGAAACTTGGACCACTCTTTGGGGTTAGACTTATAGAGTCCCAGTCTTGCTGCCCAGGTGATGTGATCAATGATGTAATAGATTGTATATGTGATGCGGCGGCAGATGATCAGGATTCTAAGCACATTGTCATGATGGATGTCTCTTGCTCGGATGGCTCCCAGTATCATGTCTAAGCTCTTTCCTAACCTGAAGACTAAATGTGTTAGTGAATCATTAGTAGAGCCAGCTAACTTTCAGTGAGGTCTTGGAATGATTTGGCTATTCTAATCAATTACCATCATGAACCAAACTGAACATAGCTATTTTCTGAGGGCAAAAAAGTGTTCATTAGGTAGATATAGAGTGTACTACATACATTTTGAAGGATGAATATCAGACCAAAATACCATGTTGGGAAGGTGCTGTAACTGACTATTGAAATCTATGACAGGCACAGCAATAAAAAACAGCTAATCTTACCAGCCAAGACAGCTACTTCAGTGTAAAAGAAGGACTGCAGGATTAGGAAAAGATTGTGACTGATGCAAGACTGGGTGAATGTAAGCAGAATAGGGCAAGCCTCTTTTGAAGCCTCATCTCTATAGGTCAGTGAAGGAAGGAGTCACTGTACGTCTCCTATCAGCTGCTACCAAACTGAAGTGCCACTTCTACCATAGTTTTGTGTTAAGCCATAATCAGCCTGATCATTATATTACAAAAGTATTTGACTTACTTTTCCTTGAAGTGCTGGCCTGTTTGTCAAGTGCTTTAGCTCTGTTTACCAAATCAGCACTTGCACCAGCCTGGTCCAGAATATAACTCGACAATCTGGAGCCATACTGAATGATCCTGGTAAAATATAACCCACACCTCTTTGTAAATTCAAAATGAATAAACAAATAACCATTATAATTAAAGATTAATGTGGCAGACATATTTTTCAATCAAATATAAAATTAAGCACTTGACTCTATGACTAATATTTATGCAACTTATAGCTAGCTTGCAGTGAGATACCAGGTGACCTTTCATGGACAATTTCCCCAGATAATTAAAAAAAAAACAAATTAAAATAAGTCAGGAGCCAATCAAAGGTACCACTTCTAATTTAAGGCCTTACTTTGTTGGTGATGAGGGCAGTGACAGCAAAAAAGGGAGCAAAAGGAACAGATATGTACTGTGAAAAGTCATTATTTACCACCTGCTGAAGCAAAGGGTCTCTTTCACAACACCCCTCCCTGACTCCTTTCCCAAAGGGTACGGTTTTTCACCTGGTTTAAGCTGAGAATAGGTTGAAGATTTATATGTTTTTTCCTTGTCGTTTGGGTTAAGTCCAGAAAGGAGGGGGGGGGGGGTGAAGGGGGTTGAAAATTCACATATTCTGGTCTACAACTGGGTTTGGGTTTCATGTTTCTGTTCGGAACTTAGCCCCAGACAAAATTCTTAGGGGTGAAACCCATACCGCCCTCCTCACTCCTTATTCACCCAATCACCTGATTTGAATGAAGGCACTGAGGACCAAAGGTTGGGGGAGGGATGAGATTTAAGATTTCCTGGAGGTGTGAATGAAACCATACATGTAATCTAATAACCAAAAAGATGGCAAATAACACTCCCCAAAAATACCAGGACACATGTCATGCCCCCCCTCCATCCCACCTACCCCCAAGAAAAGAAAAATAATGAAAAAATTAAATCAACACATGATACACATAAACTATGTCCCAAAAATGGAAACTATCTTATATACACCTAATTGCAATAACTTTGGCATATAAAAATGAAAAAAGAGAAAAAAAAAGGCCAAAGAGGAATAAGTTAGGCTGGTTAACTGCATTCAAGGAATTGCTCTGACAAAGGGCTAAAGCTCAAAAGGTCTATACAGTGGCCAATATACCTTGTATCGATGCACTTGATATCAAAATGAAGTATCACACCGTAGTCCATAAGTGTTGTGAGAGTTATTCAAATCTAAGCATGTAATTTTCAAGGCTAATTAATTCCTACTTGGCTTTTTCAGTACCACCCAAAAATATCCACACAGTGAATTTCAAACACCAAAGAAATCCTCTACTCTTGCGCATCCCAGAGGGCCACCCCCCTAGAAACATGCACCATGAATGACAGGCTCCTGTTGAACTTGACATTTGTGGAAACAGGTTTGGCGCGTGACGCTTGAGGTTCACCGGGAACTTGAAGAGTCAGAAAATATTGCATGACTAAGCTCATGTCCCCTGCTGAACGAAATGAGCACACTTTCTCGATCAATACAAATGTACTTGTAAAGAGCACAAAATGACGCGCGTGATATTTGCTTTTACATGGAAAATGACTTAACAGTCAAGTACGGAGTGAAGTTATTTTTAAAATATCTGAGAGTAGATATCACATTACGTCCAATTGATCTAACAAAGGCTCCCCAAGGGTCCAAAAACTTTAACAGAAAATAAACTTGAGCTTATACGCACACATATATAGGCATATGACATATTGCGCAGGGAATCGAACTACAAATTAGATTTAAGAGCACTCCCACTTTGTTGTTTATTCTTTTCTTTAAAACAAAACAAAGTCATATGATGGGGATGTAAAAAAAGCGAAAAGTTTCGCGCACTGTAATACAACTCACGCCACGTAAACAAAGTGCTCAGTACGCTTATAACTCACCTGCAAAGTTTATCCCTTCCCAAAGTCTGCTGATTATACTTCACCACTGCTGTAACCACGTCCATTTTTTAATCGTGGAATTCAACAGTTGTCAGTACGTTATTTAAGAATGAAATCGGAAAGGAAGTCCTAACAAGTTCGCCGAAAATTGGAAATGGCAGAGAAGTACCACGTGAACGAACCTTTGACCCCTAGCATGTTAGAGGACTGGGTCGAGGACAAAATATTCCGCGGCAGTCTGGACTTAACGTAGTTAGTTGTCAAGGAAAAGCAACATGGCGGCAAAACACCTTATCAACTTCAAAGAGTAAACTGCTTGCTTGCTGGCTTGATCTATAAAATGCATGGTAAGAAAACAAAACGACCAAGTACTCCTCCCTCTGAAGATGAAGGAGATGATAATTTTGTGGCGGACCCGGACCAAATTTTTGACGATTTACCTCAGCCGTTTCGTCTTGTTGACAAGACTCTGCGAAAGATTTTTGATGATGCTTGGGAGATTATTGAAGATATCGAAGAAAGAAAGGCCTTGAGACGCTCCAAGGTTGTTTTACCGCTGTTTGATCTTGGAAAACAGCTTTCAGAATACAACAAGACAACATGCGTTTGCACTGTAGCCGATGGAAGTTATTTGTTCTTGGATTATGCCGACAGGCTTGCGGTTGTGGACGGTTTGTTAGGAACTACTGTTGATTTTGTTGAAGACCCAGGGAGTGATATTGTACAGATATCTGCATGTTGTTTTCAGGAAGGATACTATCTTATTTCTACCCTGGATAGTGTAGGTTAGTATTAATTATCTATTAGTGCGGGTTAATATTACATGTAAGTCTTAAATATTATCACATGCAAATATTTACCTGTAAATATTACCACATGCAAAGGTAGACTAATATAAATGAGAAACTTGCAGAACTTGCAGACTAGATTAAATAATAGGAACCTTAATACCATGTTTACCTGGAAGGAGAGTAATGTCATATATATGTATGTGTCTTTACAAAAGGCACTGAAACATTAATATCCTAGACAGTGTCACCCATCTACCTGGGTCACCCTGTCTGAATCTCCCTCCTTGGTGATCTCTTTTTGCTTGCTAACGCTCATGCCAGGTTCATCTGGCTGGCCTGGCTGAGAGTGTACGTCCTTTGACCCATTGACTCCTGAAGAAATTTACGCGCGACCACCCCTAATTTCCTGAGCACTTTTCAGCATTCAGTTGAAATAAATGACTTGAAAAAATGAACAGAATGCACAGTAGATAAAGGCAAATTCTCAGCTTTTATTGTTACATTTTATTTCACCATGGATAGTAAGCGAGTTATTTTTTAATTACAAGGATTTGCCAGGATCAAAATTTATTGTTGAATTTAGCTCCAAAACAAGATTTAAGGAACTAAGGCTACTGCGTGTCACTTGCAGTCAAAATCGAAAAGACAGCAAACTTTGCAGTTATCTTCTCATGAGAAAAGCGTGTCCATTCCTGATATGTTGCACAATTATTATTCAGCAGAACTTTTATTTTATTCTAACCACTTTTCCTACACCAGAGGGAAAATAGAGAAGTTTAACTTAGCAGAAAATCTGCAAAACGCTCAGAAATGCAGGTGCTTCATGCAAAAAACAAACATGTGCTCAGAGACAGGTATTCCTATGCTACTCCTTTACCGTTCAAAATACTCCCACCAGGAATCACAGCATAATTCCATTAAATTTTTAAACAGATTCCGTTCCTTTGACATTACAAAGAAAGCTATTTTTCATCTATTTCTATAGCTGTCTGCAGCGAAATTTTAACATGAAACGAAGAAAAATTTGAGACAAGATTACTGCCACAAAAGGATCAGGTTTGGGTCAAAATTGAAGCTTATGCAAATAACTGTTCACATGTTTAGATCTATTTTTGTTATGAGAATGGAATGAACATGCTTGTAGAAATAAAAAGAATCTTCAGAAAAGAAAATTTGATGCAAACTGAAGAAAAAAGCAACAAATCAAAGAGGGAAAGCATGCTTTTAAAACACAGATGGCGCAAGAGAAATTAAGCATGTCTGCTTTCGATTCGTGCACTAAAAATACAGCGCAAGAAGCAGAGTCATTTTTGATCTGATAGTTAAATTTAATAGTTTGCTGAACCAGTGAGTTAAACAGCACAGCATAGAAAATTAAATTTACACTGAAAGAGGTTCATTACCTTGTCTAATTGTTCAAAGGAAAGATTCACAAGTCTTGACTTCTGTTTGCAAAATTTGACTCCATGTGGTCTTCAAGTCTTGTCGAATCGGCTAAACTTTTCATCGCTTTGTACTCGGAAACTATTCACTTCAAAGCATCCTAAACATTCACTGATCTAAAGCGAAATTTTTGCCTTTCATTTCGAGACTCAGAGAGGTTATTTTTTCCCGTAAAGAGCGAAAAAGAACCGTAAATTGAACTACCTCCCGCGCGTAAACAACATGCTGCGCCATATTTCTTCATCGCAAATCGAGGGACAAAAAAAAGTGTTTCTAGTACCCTGAAAGAGTTCTAAAAATGTGCGCAAAAGATATTCTGTTTGGTTCATTTGTCCCCTTTAACAATAGAACAATAGGGAAACCAAAAATCCTTAAGGAGGGGAGGGTAGAGGCTTTTTCAAACACGTGGTTTTACCGGTACGGTTTCGGGCGGTTCAGGAAATTCAGGGGCTGTCATGCACGGGCGGTTTCGGGCATTTCAGGTGTCAATGGGTTAAACTTGAGTGTGAACTAAGTGCCAAAAAAAAATGTATGTTGATGGACCCATTTAACTTACCGGTAATTAGCATTTACCTGTCTATCAAAAGATATTTTTCAACTAAATGTTTCTTTAGGTTAATTCCAAGACAGTTTCTGTGAAAGTGTTTCACTGTAATTGCCCTTTTACACCTAAGCAAGGAATTATGCTTGTATTTAGTCAGTCAAACCTAATTAATATGGACACTTCCAAGACCAGAGAAACTATCTGTGATAACAGGATGATTTCAGTCGAATGTTTTACTGAAATACTGACTAGAAGGAATATATAGAGTACAGTGAAACTGTAACAGCAAAACAGGTGAAAAACTAAACCTATTGTACACACCCATTGTATCACAGCATGCATGCATAAACTTTAAACATTTCAGATGCAGAAATTATGTCATTGTTGCCTGGATTAATTGTGTCACTGACTGTTGACAAGCTAAACTGACTCAAATTTGCAATACAACATTTAAATGACTCTCCTCTTTACTGCAGTTATTCTCTGTAAAGAAAAGAATTTGAAAAGCAGCATCCACATTACCAAGGTTGAATTTTGCATGAGATTGTATCAGGCAGGTCAAAAAAAGTCTCCCTTGTCCCTAGCAAGGGGTGTCCATGTAGGGTTTCCACTGGGACCAAGAAGACTGTCCATAATAGGGTGTCAGTATTAAATGAAGACCTATTCAGGTGTGCACTTCCTCCTCTCCCTGGAATTTTGTTATATTGCCCTCTCTCTGGGACATAGATATTTCTCCCTTATACTCATGAGGAAGTTCAGCAGTACAGGAGAACAATACATTACTGTTTCATTACTGTTTGATGTTACAACATCAGTTGTCGTAAGCAGTTCAACTGATAGATAAATAAAATTTGTATCAGCATTTAAGTTTCATTTTTTTTTCTAGGTTTTGCTAAGCTATTTTGCTTCACTGGTGATAAAGTTGTACTTCTAAGAACATTTAATGAACAGGTAAGCATCACCCTTTGATCTAAAAACTTGAAAACTGGCTTCATACAGCCATGTGTTTCTGTAACATTGTAAAAGCTACTAAAACTGAATTTTGATGAATTTCTTTAAGACGTGGACTACTGAAAAACCAGATGCCTCTTTCTAGCCGAGTGTGTTTCCAACAATAGATATGTAGGGCTTACATGTGTACCTTAAATGTAGAAAGCAATAACACAGCAAAGAAATGCTCAATCACAATCATTTTGTTACTATTGTTATTATTATTATTATTATTATTATTATTATT
>Ga0126336_10001637_pt1 | contig 12015 bp, 5 predicted proteins | sample SidCmetagenome_FD_92530 | JGI IMG/M metagenome (GOLD analysis project Ga0126336, IMG submission 92530) | Coral microbial communities from El Islote,Puerto Morelos, Mexico - Siderastrea C C metagenome | ecosystem: Host-associated > Invertebrates > Cnidaria > Coral | place: El Islote,Puerto... | reverse complement strand
GTACACCCCCTCCCTACAGAGCCTCCCCATATAAAGCTTTCGGGAGACCTCGCCCCCCCCCCGCAGAGCCTCCACATAGAGATTCTGATGGAATTCTCCCCCCCTGCAGAGCCTCCCCATATAGAACTTTATGGAGTACCCCCCTCCTCAGGTGATTTACTATAACTGTACATGCATGTATTCTGTACTTGTGGATTTCATGTTACAGCAAATAGCACTGCATCTTCGCATTACTGAGGGAAATGTTGAAATGACAAAGGCCACAAAATTGTTATTTAAAGCAACCACAACAAAACTTCAAATTCATGTTTCCTTAATTAGCTGTTACTGCAAGATCAAGGAAATTATTGAAACTTAAGATTGCATAGAAATACTCACCTCCAGCATCATATCAAAAATTTCTTAAGCTTAGCTATAAGAATAAGATTTTTATACATATTTATTTAACAGTAGAATTTCCTTTAATCTCAACATTTTTCTTGGGCTTTCAGTCGTTCTGGTTCAGTTGCTTAAAGGGTGCAAGCCTATATGTTTCACGTTGTCATTTCTTCCAAGATTTGGCACCCTTTCATATAATTAGCTTTAGCTGCCACCTCTTCTACTTTGTGCCCGATTTTGTGACCCTTTCATATAGTAAAATGACAATTTTCCTTGAATACTGTGAGCTTAAAAAGGCACCCCTTTTGGGCGGAGCCTCCCCAAAGGGCCCACTATAGAGAGAACCCCCCAGGTAAATCACTTCAAGCAGATGTATCTTGTCTCAATTTCCTATTAAGTATATAGGTAAACAGTGCTGCATCATTGAATCCTACCAGATCTCAGTAAAGATCGTACTGTTTCTTGTGTACAGCACTTAGTTAATTGTAATGGGCACCTGACTGACTTTCTTGCTTTGAGGTGCATTTATTGGGAAATGATTGAAACATCCGGAAGTAAGAAAACTTAGAGTCTTGCATGTGTTCCTTGTCCATCTTGTGAATAGAATTCAACACTTTCACCACAGGTTTACCATCAGGCCTGTTTGTATGGTGGACTGTGCTCTTAAATGGCTATTACAATTTTCAAATTAGCCTTTCAAGAGGCTTAGATGTTGTACACATGTACATTTGTTTTGTTCTTTTGCCTTGAACTGTAACCTGAGGCAGTCAACCTGGCGGGTTTCACAACAAAGTACAACATTGTGTTCGCACTTTTTTTTTACTTTTTTCTTTTTATATATTTTAGCTAGTTTGAAAAGTCTTAAATATTGCCTTAAGAAAGGATAATTTTGACGACTGAAACAGTCAGTTAACAGCACTTTCCACGACACAGACGACTAAAGGCTATTTTGATATTTTTGAACTTGGCAAAAAGAACAACATAAATATTTCAGTGTACTACGTTTTCAAAATCTGCAGGATAGCCACTCCACCCTCCCAAATAAAGCAACAACAACCACAAACAACCAATTGAAAACAAAATGTTGGTACGCTTGTTGAGGCATAGTGGTCGTTTGTATCCTTCCAGTAGGTTCGCAGGGTTCTATCTAGGGTATTTGAGGTGTAGAAGCTTCCCCCCCAAAATGCCCAGCTTCCCCCCCAAAAAAATATTGTTCACGTTAGCAAATATTGGAGCTAAATGTAACATTATCAGAACGAATGAAATACCACTGTAACATTATCTCAAAATTGTGTCTCAAAATGCACCAGATTGCACTGCAATCTGGTCTGAGCGCAGATTCATTTCCAAAAAACGTCCGGGGGGGGCATGCCCGCGGACCCCCGGACCCCCTTAGGAAGCTCGTGGCTTTCGGCTACAAAGGACTTCTCCCCCAAACGATAAATCCGAGATAGAACCCTGGGCTCATTTAACCTCAAGGTGTCAGCTTGGTCCCTTAAAATTAAAAAAAAAACTCTTAGCCAGCGCGGTAGACGCCAAATGGAGAAGAAAACGGAGAACTCCGAGCACAAAGAACAAGCTTGGAGCGTGAGAGGGAGGAGGGGGCTTTCCCACCCCTCGTACGTGTTCCGTGCTCGCGTCTCGCGTTTCCCAATCTTCCCCCTCACTCGCCTTTTAGCACCTGCCACTCAAGCAAGGGGTGTCTTTGCTTGGATCCAGTGAACTCCCATAAACACCATTTGGCGGTGATATTAAAAAAAATGGATGAGCAAGATTCATATATATATGCAAAAGTACGTTTATCTTTCTTTTAGAATTAATTAGTTTGATGCTAATATTGTAAAACTAATAAATTAATTAATTAATAAATAACTACTGAAAATGGAGCTACTTAAAGATCCGTATATTTTTCACAAAAGTGAGATTATTTACAACAGAGGGATGACTTTTAAGTTCGAAGTGTAGGGCTGGCATGGTACTTGTTTTCTCTCAATTTAGCTTTGGTTTTTGAGAGTATGCCCGTTGGCTTCCTGTACGCGTTACTATAGAACTCTATTTTAACTTACTATTTTGGAGAAAGGTATCAATGTGAAGAACTCATTTCTGTGTGCAAAAACTTCATCCTTGCAAATTTTATCATGGTAGCGACCACCCAAGAGTATTTGAATCTATCGAGCAAGGAAGTCAAATTGTGGATTTCAAGTGATGAAGTAACTGTTTGTGCTGAGGAAGATGTGTTCAAGATCATTCTAACATGGGTTGACCGTGAAAGACTCGAGCGAAAGAAATATCTTGCAGAGTTGTTTCGTAAAGTTCGACTTGTTTATGTACCACGTGACTACCTACACAGTGATATCTTGACAGATGATCTTGTGACTGAAAATGAAGGCTGCATGGATCTTGTAAGAGACGCTATGAAGTTTATTGACTCTGGAAACTATCATCATCCCGGTGTTAAACCTACAAAATCACTTGAGACCTCTGTTATAGTTGTCTGTAGGAAGGTTCTCGAACGGAAGAGGAAATTTTATGTTACGATCCTCACGAGAATCACTGGTCTAGTTTTCCTGGCAAAGTACCCCTCGATACAAGCAAAGTTATCTCCAGTCGAGGTCAGCTCTATTTTATATCCCAACGGGAAAACAGGCTTGTTGGGCTATGATTCTTTCTCTAACTCCTGGATATCATTGCCGTACGAAGAAAAAGGATATTACTTAATGTGTTTACAAGAAATGTAAATGAAATTTACGCATTGGTGTCCGAAGAGAAATTATTTTGTTCTGAGTGCGTCCTTACTTTGCACTCAAATGTGAACTCTACATGTGGGAAAATCCATCTTTCCTTTATCATTAAGTACAGTTTCGAATCTAACACATGGGAAGACATATCATCATTTGATTTGGCTTCAAGAACTCTGATTTGCCTCGCAGGCAAAGACAATTTCGTTTATTTTCTTGGTGGTTATGTACAAGACCAGATTCGGACCCTGAAAAATGCCGACAGGTTGGACCTCAGTACAAACAGGTGGGAAAAAATAGCTGACCTTCGACTGCATAGGCAGAATGCCCGCGGCGTTGCTGCATACGACAAAATATTCACTGCCAGTGGAGGGAACGAGCATTCTCCGACAACTTGTGAAGTGTACCACGATACGACAAACGAATGGCAGTTGATAGCAAGCATGAGGGTCACCATTTGTGATTACCGTCCAAACTGGCTATGCGGCATGGAGTGCGTTGATGGCAAGTTTTACGTATTGAACGAATTTATATCCAGAGCCACTTGCTGATTAATTGAATGTTGTGACCCTGATAACAATGAATGGAAAGAGAAAACTCGACTTGAAAAGCAATCATTTGTGTTGGGTGCAGAGACCGTGATTTGTTCAATGAAAGTTTTCAAAGGAAGCAAGTTCCTTGGTGTCTCTTCCCACCTCTTTCGACCTGACAGGTTAGGACAGTCCATGTCATCTGCAGGAAAACAGAAATGCTCTATCATGTGATCATCATCAAACACCTCTGTAGGAACGGATTTGTCTTGTTTGTTATTACTTTCGGCATCGCACAATCTGAGATCTTTTCATGGTTTATTAAAATCCTTGATTTCAAGTTGAAATTTTTGTATTTCTTTTCAGTTCAAAGCTGTGAAAATGCAGAAACTTGGCCCCGGGGGGGGCACTCAACAAAATCTTGTACGGGGAGGCTCCGCCCCGAGGTCCAACCCCTTACCCTTTTATATACCATTTTTGACAGAAAAGGTACCCCTTTCGTATACCTTCCATTGAAAAATGGTACCCCTTTGACATACCTACTTACGAACACTGCATCCCTTTTCTAGACCCTTGGAAGGAAGTCTCCTTGACGTTTTCATGTAGCGTTTAATAAATTTAAATGATACAGTCATAAGGTGCGTCTACTCGAAACATTTTAATTGAAGGCCCTTTTAAATACCTAAATGACAGATTTTCCTACCCTTTCATATACTTCAGCTCGTGAAATCCCTACCCTTTCATATACCTGAAGCCTGAAAAAGGTACCCCTTTCGGGCGGAGCCTCCCCGTATAGGCCATTATAGGGAGTACACCCCCGGGAAACTTGGTTGTTTAATTCCCGGTCAAATGGTGATCTATTTTTAACCCTATTCAGACCGGGGGAAGGGGGCAATTCCGCTCGCACGGACTTTGGACCATTTATACCTCTTTTTTAAGAAGCAGGCTAAGGCCACCATACTTGGTGACCTCTTGGTATCCTCTTTTTTTGAACAATTATAACTTGCTTGAAGTAATTTTTACATTTTTAGGTCATTTTCGTGTTCTTTTTCTTTATTATTACTTTTAGGTCACTTTTGGTGCTTTTCGGAGAAGCACAACAAAATAAGAAATCCAATATCCAAGATAGCCGCGTTTGAGAACGTCATTATTACGTCATATGACGTCATCAGTTCACGTTGCGACCTCAAGGGAGAAATTGTTAGACGTACTATCTGCCCTTCAAGTTTCGTTGTTATTGCTTTAATGTTCTCGCAGTTAAGGGAGTTGGGGGGGGGGGGGGGGGGGCAAAAAAGCCCAGTCTGAATATGGTTAAGTTCAGTGGTTAGAGCCTGGTATGGCCGTCTCTTTGTTTGTTTATATTGGACAACAATTATTTTGCTCTCAGCATCCCATCTTGGAGGAGTAGCAATACTTTTCCTCTTAATTTTGAAGATAAAGTAAATCGTTTTTCAAAGACGTTTTAGATATTCATGGACCTATTTTTTGAAGAATTAGTCATTTGTCAACTCACTATATTGGGGCAATTCCATGTTACGGCGAAAGAAATAACACCACTAAAGCATGCATCGATGGAAAAACTAAATAAAGTTTTCTTTGACAAAAGAAGGAAAAAAAAAAAGAAAAATACAGATTTGGTTGACAGGCCGCACGTTAAGGCCGCACGGAAACAGGAGTCAGAAAGGGATAAAAAGAGCCCGGCCTGTCCAATCAATGAAAATCTATTATCGGAAAGCAATCAATATAGTCAATATAATCGATAAAAATTAATCGATTATTGTTGATTGGTCCATTAACCGATGAAAATCGACACTCACAATTCTCCTCCTCCTGATTGTATCGATTTTTATCGATTTTATTAATTATTATCGGTTTTAATCACGAGAGGATAAAGGGGTAAGATTACCCCTTTATCCTCTCTTGGTTTTAATAAATAAGTAATTTACGATTTCTTACAACGTCTTGTAAGCGGATGCGTTGAAATTCAACCCCTCAACGCATCCGTTATTCGCGTGGAACGCGTGGACATAAAAACACAGTCTTAAAATCATGGGTAAAATGAATGTTATATTACTAGAAGGTGAAGTGAAGGGCTACCACGAGCGCCCATTAATTTACAGTAAGGACAGGAGAATCTTTTGTCCTCGCGAAAAAATTGGCTTTGCAGCGGCTCAAGTAAATGATTCAGCCAAGACATTTGGTCAAGTTCTGGTAGGGCTGCTGTAGCTGCATTATAATGAGAGGAGGACTCGAAAACTGCTTCTGTTACGTAATATACCAAACACTCTAATAAATATTTAATCTGTTTCGTCGTGTTTGATTTTTAGAGGGTTGGATACCATTTGATTGGAACCTGCGAAGAGGTGAATTTTTCTCTGGGCTATAATTTAGTCTGTGCACGGAGGATCTCTTGTTATTTTATGTAGTAATAGGTACTTTAAAGAAACGTCGTTCAACGAAACCGGTACCGCTTCTGTTCATAGAGATTAGAGAGGGTTATTGAGAGAACATTGTCCCCGGCTTTCAACTAACGAGCCTTTTCAACAAGAAATGGTTTTCATGACACGCTTTCAATCAAGTTCCTCTTATTTTTTAAAAACGTTTAGAGGAAAAGCAGGAATTAAACTATGGATCTCTTTTTACGAAGGGAGAAATTAGGTACAAGCACTTGAGCGCAGCGCAAAAGTATCTGAAGTCATTATTATGACGATGACCGATGACAATCGATATAATCGATGAAAACTGATGAAAATCGATGGAAATCGATACTCACAACGTTTACGATCTTTGCTTTTCTTCGATTTCCGATATTAATCGATTAATTGCTATTGATTAATATCGATTACGATCGATTTTATTGATTATCAGATTTCATCGATTGGACAGGCCGGGAGAGAGGGACTGTGGAAGAACTCAGGAAAAAAAAAGACTACCCCTTGATTTCTCCCTTCCCTCTCCTAGCTGTTCTACCGCTCCTGTATTATGCTTCTTGCCCTACGTTTCAAGGTATAAACGATGAACCATTATTAGTCTCTACCTGGCCCCCTAAAATAACGAAACACATATCTTTTTAACTCTGGGAAGCAGCTTCTAACCGAAAAATGTGTTAAATGAACTGTTTTAGAGAATTTTAAGGACCCTTCCAACAAAAGCAGTACCTCAAGCCAAGATGATAATGCAAATTAGGTCTCAGTGTCTAGGGAAATATAACCCAGAAACAAGCCTACTTTGAGAGGTCAAGACTAAGCAGCAGTAGAATTGCTTTCAATTGTACCACTACCTTTAACTCCGTTTGAACTTTCAAGTTCAAATGTGTCTCTGACCATTTCGCAAGTTTGCAAGCTCTGATTTTTGATAATAGATTCAAAATGGACAGACTTTTAATCCTTTCAAAAGAATCACCTTAAAATCTAATTCAGCGAGGCAAAAAAGTCTTCGCCTTCTTCAAGACAAAACGGTGCGTATGTCAGCCCTCTTCCCTTGAAGGTTGGAGTGGGCGCATTGGTTCAGTGGAATAAGTAGTACTTTTGGTCGGACTTCATTCAACCTTGTGTCTCTCTAACCAGGTGTACATGTACAAATGGCTATCAGCGAGAAGAATGCTGGGAGTAATCTGCGATGGACCATAATTCCCCTCCAAGGGGGGGGGGGGAGAGTAGTGAGACCCTTACTTGCTGTGGGGTGCAGAAATCGGGTTAAGTTCATGACATAGTAGGGATTACCTCCCCCTCCCCCAACACCCTTGATAGGATGCTATAGTTTACATTGGGTTGTCTAATGGATTACTTCGTTATGGCTTACTAACAGTTAAACCTGAGAAGAAAACTAAAGAGGCATGTAGGCTAGCCCAACCGCAACCCCGCACTGATTATCTAAAGAGAAGTTTTTCATACAGCGGAGCTAAGTTGTGGAACAGTTTACCACTAGAATTACGGCAAGCGACTTTCTTAGTGATTTTAAGACATAATTGAGTTGCCAGTTTTTAAGTAAAATTTTAAACCCGGCCATGATGGACTCCTGACCCGGCCTCCAAGAAAAGCAACCTCTATTGTTTTAAATGTTATTATTTTATAATAAAATCGTTGTTAGGTAGATAGATAGTTAGTTCATAATTGATAATGATTTATAATGCTGTTGGAAAAACCGTGTGTAAATAAAGTTATAAAGGTCTTATTGGCCTATGGTATTTCTTGGGGAGGCTTAGTTAATTTGGCCCACTGGGGGTCCACGTTTGGCCTAATTCAAATCATGTCGATGATTACAATCAGAGTAAAATAATAGAGTAAATTTTTTGCTAATGCTAGTGCAAACAATTCCTATAGAGTAAAATAAGCCCAGCGTGTAAATAAAGATAGCAAGACCACCTCAGTACCAGGTTTCTCTCTTTTCTTTTCTCTCCAGAAAAGGGTCCCCATCCCTCTAGCGCAAGCCCCCTTTTAGCCCCTCACCCCCCCCGCCCAGTCCCGTCAATTTTGGTTGTAGTCCCTCTCGGTCAAGTGGGAGGCCTAGTCGAACTCGCCTTTTGAACGCATACGTTGCAGTCTGTGGCCACCTCAGATGAACCAAATTTCGGTCCCATGGAAGCTTCATTACAAACCTCAGGTGACAGTCGGAGCTCGAAACCAGTCTTCATTCCACAAGAAACACCCGATCATCCTTTCGACATTACTTTGATGGTTAAAGATGGGAGAGAATTCAAAGCTCATAGACTTGTGCTTTCAGAAGCAAGTCCCTTCTTTGAAAAGCTGCTCAACAGCGACATGAAGGAGTCTAATGAAGGAGTAATTCGGTTAGAAACGCTAACAGAGCTTGGTATGAGAGATGTATTGGAGTTTATTTACACTGGTAGTGTTCAGATATGGGCTGAAGTCAATGCTCAAGAACTGATCGCGATGGCGGACTATTTGGTTCTTCCACGTCTGAAAGCTCTCGCTGAAAGTGTTTTAGTAAAGAACTTAAATTGTTCGAATTCTATTTCAACCTACTATTTTGGTGAGAGGTATCAATGTGAAGAACTCAGTTCTGTCTGCAAAAACTTTATCCTTGCAAATTTTACCATCGTAGCGACAACCGAAGAATTTTTTAATCTTTCGAGCAGGGAAGTCAAAATGTGGATTTCAAATGATGAAATAAATGTTAGCGCCGAAGAAGATGTGTTTAAGATCGTTTTAATGTGGGTTAGTCGCGACAGAAGTGAGCGAAAGAAATATTTCGCCGAGTTGTTTTGTGAAGTTCGCCTTGTGTATGTGACGCGTGACTACCTTCACCGTGATGTCGTGACAAATGATCTTGTGAATGATACAGAAGGCTGCATTGATCTTGTAAAGGACGCTATGAAGTTCTTTGACTTTGAAAGTTATGTTCATCGGAGTGTTAAGCCTAGAAGTTGCCTTGAGACACCTGTTATAGTAGTCTGTTTGAGAGGTGTTAGAAAGGATGACCAAATTCTGTACTGTTATTATCCTCATTTGGATACATGGTCAAGATTTCAAGGCTCAGTACCACCCAAAATTGGAAAACTCGTCTCTTGTCATGGTAAACTATATTTTTTCTCCCGTCAAGACAACAGCCTGTTATTCTATGATTCATTCTCTAACCGCTGGATGTCACTGCCATACGAAGAACACAGGACATTGCGTAATATATTTGTCAGAAATGAAGGTGAAATTTTTGCTTTGTTGTCTGTAGATAATGATTGTTGTCATGAGTGTATTTCCTTGCGGTCTCAAGGAACAAACATACCTTGTGGCAAAATGCACCTTTCTTTTCTCACGAAGTACAAACCTGAAACAAACTCATGGGAAGATATAACATCATTTGATTTGGTTTCAAGAGTTGGAATTTGTGTTGTGGCAAAAGACAATTTCATTTATTTTCTTGGTGGTTACTCTGAAGCCCAATTTGAGACCCTGAAGAATGCTGACAGGTATGACCTCAGTACAAACTCATGGGACAAAGTAGCTGAACTTCAGGAACCCAGACAGAATGCCAGTGGAGCTGCCACTAATGGGAAAATATTTATTGCTGGTGGAGTTAGCAGTAATGACATATCAAAAAGTTGTGAAGTGTACTTTGAGTCAACAAATGAATGGCAGCTGTTCATGACAAGGTTTGAGAGGACACCGCTTGATAGTTTTAGCCCAACTTTGCTGTGTGTTGACAACACCCTGTATTTGTTGATCCGTTACATGATATTTTGCTCCCCAAATCTAAAAGATGAAATAGGTTGCTTGTATGAACTACAGGGAAATGAATGGAGAGAGAAGACCCAAATTCCAAATGAAAGAATGCTCTCTGCAGTGGGAAAACTGAACAAATTTTCCTTCATTACATTTTCTTGTTCAATGAAAGTTGTTAAAGGACATAACTTTCTTCAACAAGCTGCATTTCCTAACAAAGATGGTAAACAAAAATGTGCTATCATGTGAGCTGACAAAGCATTCACTTTTTTAGTTTTTGTTATTGTAAGCCAATATGGCCAAAATCTATTTTGTGTTATTAATCTTGGCATTATGTATCAAGAAAACATATACAGGCATAATTAATTGTAATTTACGATTGAAAGTTAACTAAGGTTTTCAGGTGGGGCTTTTGTTGAGGTTGGGTTGGTGAAGACTGGCTAAAAATGAGTCAGTCTGATGGCAAATGGTTGTCATTTCCTAGCATTTTCATCCACCCTCCCCAACCTTCGTGGCATTTATTGGGGCATTTTATTACATCTTTATTATCCCTAATTGATTATTGGTCAGCCATGGTTGTGGCATTCTGGTAACATTACACTGTATATTGTTGATGTTAAGAGCTTATTGTTAATTTTACTTATATAAATTAATGTTACTGTGAACATATCTTAGACTGTTTGCTTTGCATTTAGAGTGGTTTTCAGTTGAGTGTCAAAAGTAAGTCTTGCAATTACTTTGGTTTTGCATCCTTACATTACTGTGTTAAATTATTTGACAAAAACATTCTTGCACCACTTTCTCAACCAATTAAAATCAAAACCAAAAACCTGTTTGTAAGTGTTTTCCCACACTTTTCCCATCTATTTGTTTGGAGTTCTAATTGGTTCTTTGGATTGTTTACGTCTTTTGTGATTGGCCAGAGTAATTACTTGACACTTTTGTTTCAGTTTTGCGACTTAATTGAAGGGGTGTGAAGAAAAAAGCCCTGAATGACTTTTGATAAACTGCTAAATTCTCCTTCCAAATTCCATTTTATTTGGTGGTGAAACAAAAGGAGAATATGACATTACATCGAGTTACTTAGGACCTTTTTTTCCATGCAACCCTTCAATTGAAAACCACTGTTCATAATTAGTTATTTTAAAACATGTACAACATGAGAACTGCCCAGTTATACTGATGTCAGACCCAGGGACCTGTTGGTATTTAACATGATGGTATGAGTATCACCCTGGCAAATTTAATTTCAAAGTGTCTTGAAGGTTGTAATCAATTCAAGATGGCAGTATATTCAGTCAGCACCTGCTTTCGGGAGGTGTTAAGGACATTTGATTTGCCATTTGCCAAGTTCTTCTCTGTGCAGTCATTTTCAGTACAATGCAATGTAATGTACATGTGATATATTTTATTAGTTCATCCACAAAAGGGTTTTCAAAACTAATCCTCAGAATCTAGAAATCTACAAATAATTTTAATTGTGTTAACAAATAATTTGCAATTCAGCAGTAGTTAAATAAATTTGTATAAAAATTTTATTATTATAGCTGAGCCTAAGAAATGTTTGATAAGATGCTGGAGACGAGATTTTCCCATGTGCAAGTTTCAGTAATTTTCTTGACCTTGCAGTAACAGCTAATTAAAGAAACATGAATTTCAAGTTCTGTTGTGGTTGCTTTAAATAACAGCTTCGTGGCCTTTGTCTTTTTAACATTTCTCTCAGTAGTGCAAAGATGCAGCCTTATTTGCTGTAACATAAAACTCTACAAGTGCAGATTACATGCGTGTAAAGTTATAGTAAATCACCCACGGGAGGGGGGGGTACTCCATAAAGTTTTATATGGGGAGGCTCCACCCAGAAGTTCAAACCCTTACCCTTTAATATACTAATTTTTGCCAAAATGGTACCCCTTTCATATACCTCGAGCAAAATTGCACCCCTTTCTTATACCGCAAGGATAAGCCAAAACAATTGAATTTCCTATAATCTCAACGTTTTTCCTGAGCTTTAAGTTGTTCTGGTTCAGTTGCTTAAGGGGTGCAAGCTTTTATGTCACATTGGCACCCTTTCATCTACTTAGCTTTAGCTGCCACCTCTTCCATTTTGTGCCCGATTTTGTGACCCTTTCGTGTGCTAAAATAACAATTTTCCTTGTATACTGCGAACTTAAAAAGGCACCCCTTTTGGGC
>Ga0126336_10001636_pt1 | contig 12015 bp, 3 predicted proteins | sample SidCmetagenome_FD_92530 | JGI IMG/M metagenome (GOLD analysis project Ga0126336, IMG submission 92530) | Coral microbial communities from El Islote,Puerto Morelos, Mexico - Siderastrea C C metagenome | ecosystem: Host-associated > Invertebrates > Cnidaria > Coral | place: El Islote,Puerto... | reverse complement strand
ATCTTCTGCTTGTTATTGCCTTTCTATCAGCTGGAAAAGGTTTGGTATTAACCGTTCAAAAAACCTGGAAATGAGACATTGATCAATTATGGGGGTAATGGCCTATTTTACCACAAATTTTGCACTAATAGTTGAACATGTGTTTTTCCAGCTCTATCAGCATTTAGTCGGTATTCAAAATGGACACACGTATGGAAAGCTCTGTTCTTCCCTTGTTAGTTGGTTATAGAAGCATCTGCTGTCGTAGAAATTGATGATGTCACAAGTGGTTCTTTGTCTATTTCTCCACATGTTGTGTGGTGACGACTCTGAAGGGGCAAAAGGGTTAAACCAAAATATCTAGAATCGCTTATCATGCCAAATTTTGCTCATTTCAGACTGAATTGGGTTAGTTAGTAAGATTTTAACGAAAAGAAAACAAGTTTTCAAATAAACTGTCCCTTTCTTTAAACATTTACCTTTTCCTTCTTATCCACAGCCAGATCTCTCGGCATCCACAGTATTCCTTTGTGTAAGTCCCCAAGCCTCTCAGCCATGCGTTGTAGTCCAGAACAGTGGATTTTGGTAATCAAAGGCGGCGACCAGCACTGCACATTTTGGGCAACCTGCAAGCTTGATAGCCAGAGGACAATATTGTGCCCGATAATCAGGGACATTTATAAGTACTTGGTTTGCTATGATGTCCGTTGTCCTTAAGTGGACCGTTTTAGACCAACTTTCATGTAAAAAAAAAAAAAAATACCAGAGGAATAAAACTTTGATACTGTTTACCCAACTGTTAATTCATTTTTGTGGGCCCCCTTGACCAGTGACGTCTTGATTAAAGCTTTCCCCAAAAATCCGAGGACTGTTTGAAGAAAGATTTTCAAAGTTGATTTAATTCTCTACAAGTTATTCTAGAATTAAAGTGCTACTACGATGAAAAATTCTTGTTTTGTTTTCAACTTTTTCCAACTTCATACTGTTCAATAGATGCAATATTGTACTAATCTTAATAAATTAGATCGATGTATGCTTACACGGCCCAGGAATATATGTCCTAAAACCGCGTTAAACACCCGTCCGCCATTACTCGGTTCGCAAAAGAGAAGCCTGCGAGTTTCATGGAAGCGGTCTCATTTCTAACCACGTGATTTTTGCTCGTGACGTCGAAGTCTCAACCATCGCCACAACAAAGGAGTATAATGAAGAGTCGAAAATACTTAGAGCCAAACATTGCATTATATGGATGTCAGTGTTTTCCGTTGAATTCGTCGTTGAGTTCTTCTGAGAGCGATTTAGAACAAAGCTAGTTTTTTTGGCGAAGTCGGCGAACTCGCAGAAGTCGCGCCATACGATGACAGTTTCGAACCTCTCGCTATCCAAGAGGAAGCCTTCTCAAACAATGCCAAAATGGATTAAGAAGCCGAACAAATATCCCAAATATGTCAAATCACAAACACTGAAACCCTTCCGATAATACAGCAAATTTAACTGTTTCACGTGCCTGTCGTGTTGGGGCCCGTCAGCTGTTTCTTACTCTTGCTTTTATTCTTGCCGATACGGAGTTGAGTTTGTTGTTGTTATGTTTTAGATTTGTTGCAGTATCCTGAATTGTAGTTAGAAGGATTTTAGACCTAAAAATAATAAATCCTCCAATAATAAGCTCTCCCTTTTAAAAGAAAAGCCCACACAACGCTACATGAAAGTTTCTTTTTGAATAAATATAGAGAGCCCTGAGCCTAACATACATGCAGAATTTTATTATCATGAGACAAAAGGTCGAGAAAACAATTCACGTAAACGAAGTGATGTCGCGAATTGCACGTGCAAATTATGCGAACACGATAACCTTGCTGCCTAGTAAATAAGCAAATGCGAATTAATAGAGTTAAACTCTGATTTACCATCAGAAATCTAGGTATAAACTGTAGAATACGCCGTCACATCGAAATCATGACTGAGAGAAGTGGCTACCCCAACGCGGTGAAAGGCTCAAGAAATTATGTAAGACTTTAGGAGCTCGCCACGCCCTACGCCAAGAGAAATTAATTGAAGTATAAAAGAGATATTAGGAGCTGGCTACGCGGTACGCAGAGAGAGATAAATTGAAATGTACGAGGGATGTTATGAGCTGGCTACGCAGTAAAAGGAACAAGCAATACACAGAAAGGTTTGTTATGGTAGATTAAGCTCGGTTGTTTATATTATCACGTTACATATGGCCGAGTAATTCAAAGAAATTTCCAGTAATATTCTCGTTTATAGAACTATTTGTAGGAATACACGGTGATGTTCTGTTGTGGTCCACTAGTTTATAGGAACTTCAAAGAATGTTCTTTTAGCAAAGGATTTATTGGGGAAAGTTTATAGTACGAGGAATACACCGTATATTTTGCTATTTTCTGCGTGCCGCGTACCAATTAGCCAAGTTGAATAAAAATAGTTTCTGCGTATTGCGGAGCCGTCTTGGCGGCAACACAGAAAATAGTTCATGTGAAGGGGCATACATTATGCAGTTAAGCCGAAATCTGTTGGGACTTATACATATATATTCAGAAGACAACCGAGCGAAGTATCTCCTTGTTATGCGGGGAAATGTGTATCTTGCCGTACATGTGATGTTTGCAGTCAAACTGAACGGCTCACCATTCGACGATCCCGCTCAGATATGACTGCTGATGTTTTCTTCCTGATAGTTGGAACTGCTCCTGGTTTTAAACATTTCTTTGTATCTTTTTCAGAAACTGCTTGAGTAAAGCATTCAGCCGTAAAATGCACAGAGCAAACAGTTTTCAACAGGATTGAAGTCCTTCCGGTGCAAGCAAACAAAGCTTTTCCGCTTAAAATAAACGCAACCACTCGTCGGTAAACTATGAATGGAAATTTCCGATTCAACGACGCGTTCTTTGCCGAAATCTTCAACAACACAGCGCCGACCAGGCATATTTTAGCTCAAAATCGAAGGAATGAATCTTGCGAACCCTCACACCTCTCCGAATGCATAGGAAAGTAGCCACGTCACGTCACTTCCTTTCTGACGAACTCGGCCCAACTCTCAAGCCAGTGTCCCAGCCATTTTTTAATTGAGTAATGGCGGTAAGCGGAATTCGAAAATTGTAGTTTAAATAATTGGACTTTCCGTTTGAATTTTGACTGAAAACTTTGCATAGTAAGTAATATGTACTTATATTTTCGAAATACAGAGAGAATTGTGGTTTTGATCATAGTTAAAGAACTGGCTCATACTTAGGGTCCGTCTATCGAGTTATTGATGCACGCAGGAGGTTTGGAGAGCACGAAGGAATCGTTACACTTTAACGGAGAGTAATTCCAGCCTTTCGAGTGCTATCCAAACTTCCCAAGTGCATCCATGGATAACTCGATAGATGCACATGTACAGCTGGAGCATGAATCAATTCTTTTATGACATACTTAATAGAAGTGCATGCGGTGGCAAGGGAAAATTCTAGGCTAGTAAAGAGCGCAATAAAACGGACATGCACAGCTGGTACCAGCTTTCTCTCTCAGATTTTTTATGTGTAAGAACAAAAGAGACTTTTGTTTTATTTTAGAATTGAGAACAGCTTTCTTACAAAAAAGTTCAGTCAAAACCAAAAATAAAATACTCCAAGAAAAGACTGCAAGAGAAAGCCATGCTGTTAACAGTTTATACTTTCGAAAAACATTCCTGCTGATTTTTGAAAAGCAGTAAGTTGCAAAAAAGCGGAACTAATCGCTACCATCCTGCTTAATCGTTTTCAATGAAACCGTTATACTATGGCACAACTGAACAGTTCTTTGGAATCGTAAAAAGGGGTTTCATTGTTCACTTAAATTCCAAATACAACTGAAAATTTTTCAGTTGAGTTTGTCTCTTTTGGAGAAGTTAGCTGCAAATTGCACTTTTCCGGTTGGAAAAATCAATTCTAAAACCCAAAAAAAGAACTTCAAGTTCTTTTGGATTCTTCCTTTGAAGAATCCAACAGATCAACAACAAAGTTACGCCGCCTAAATCAACCTAACTGCGATGCTGTTTTATGTATAACTTTTTATCCACATGCAGCTCGCATTTGTTGTATTTCATATGTTCCACTTCCATCTGATCATGATAGTATAGTCGATTTCCTCAAGAGTAAGCAAATACAGTAGAACCTCTACTAACGGACACCTCCCGACAACGGCCAGCTCAGCTGCAACGGCCACTTTTTTTCGTCCCGGCGGAAAATCCATACATTTACTCTTATTTTAACCTCCCTACAACGGCCACCTCTCGAAGGCCTACTCTGTACTCTGGGACCTTAAGTCGCCTAAAGTCGCCCAAAATCGCCTTAATGACGGTGCCTCCTAATATAGATGTATTTTTGCAAAGGTTATGGCTATTGGGAAAAAGTAGATCTTACTAAGGTCATTGGAATCCAAAAAGAAAAATGTGAGTAACCACGCATTTTTCAGAGATAATTAAGCAACCATAATTCTAAAAAAGCGTATTAGCCTGCGAGCACGTTTCTCGGGGGTGGGGGCCTTCGACCTTTCCCTCTATCGCGCCCCCCACCCCCGAGAGAGCTTGCTCGCAGGCTAACAAAGAATGTATGGCAATTTCTTTCCAAATTTAACCTCAATTATCTCTGAAAAATGCGTGGTTACCCCCAGTTTTCTTTTTGGATTCTAACAGTCCTTGCCAAGATCTGCTTTTTTCACGAAGTCTTAAACCGCGCAAAAATATTGTTGTATTGGTGGGCAAATTCCTTAAGAAACCCAAATATCCCGAGATGCGCATAACGTATGCGTAGTAACAAAAGGAGGCACCGTCCTTAAGTCGCCCAAAGTCGCCTTAAGACGCCTTAAGTCGGCTTAAAGCATTTATTTCTGATAAGGCCCAAAACACTCAAATTGCATTTGAGAGGGTGCACATCACCATTTCGAAAATAATTTGTCTGCCAAAGAAGTGCTCATTAGGCCACTACTCTCTCTGAGTGACTCCCGAGAAAGTGCTTCCATTTTTGGGACAATTTGAATACAAAATACACCCACTCAGCTTGGGACTCAATCATTTTAATGATAGCAATTGTACAACTGGTCAAAAGCCTTTGAGGGAACTCCTCTATAGAAGTGACTGGAGCACTGCTTCTTGGCAAGCTCTTTTTAATTCTAACGGGCAGTTGACTATTTCCTGTCACATTTTTTAGAGTGTTTACCATAAATGATACCAGGATAATTCTAGTGGTGGTCATGACGACCTCTAAAAAACCCTCAATTCACCTTTAAAAAACACCCTGATAACAAAGGTGTGATAGCAAACTGTGAATTTTAACTTCAAAAAGGTACCACGAGGACCGCTGTCACTTTAAAAGTGAGAACAAGGCATCTAAACAATTCCTATTAATTGAAGATAACGAAAGGGATGGCACACTAATATTAAACAATTATTCGCCGAAGGCGAAGTAAGTATATTCGCCAATATTTACTTCCCCTGAGGCGAATAATTGTTTTAGTGTAATTTTGAGATGTGGACATCAAGAAGTAATAAAGACGCACTAAAATTTGACAAACAACACACGAAAAAAGTAACTTAGCTTAGCGGCCGCGCCTTGAAATGCTATATTCACCGGGTAGCGCGAAGAATATAGCATTAAAATTATACTAAAAAAATAATATCAACTCTTTTTATTCTCATGAAGAGGTTATGTCAATACTTCACAGTGATGATAAAGTATCTCCTTGATCCCTCTACTAAGTGATCTCCCTTGAGAAGGTCCTCCTAAGCGTCGTGAAATCTTCAATCAACGGGAACGTCTTCTCCCAAAAAATGGCTTGAAATCATGTGTGAATTTGAGAGAGGGTGGCCATTGTTCCGTGCATCTAATATATTGCCAAGTTGCAATGAATTGTCTCTATATAATGCAAGTACAGCCAGTACTTACCCAGTGTTAAAGGGATCAGATGCCATAACACGATATAAATCTTCTAAAATAGTTTCCCCGGCCTACTGACAATACGAAGAAAAATCCACTTCAAAAAACACCTGAAGTTAGCAGGGACGAATTTCAAGCATCTTAGATCAGGTCTCGTACACAAACACATGAAAATACCGCAAATTTCCTTGCAAGTTGTCATTACAATACTTGTTGTCAATTTTTTCCTGTAATCGACCACTGAGAAGATCGAAATGTCGTTTCCAATGTGGCCAGCGCTGGAGCTGGGAACGAGCATGATGGGCCAAAAAGAATCTTGGGTAGAGAGGAAATAAAGATGGCGGATGCCATGAGTCTTTTTCTAGTACGTTTTGAGATATGGTTTTTGATGACAAATTTTGGATAGGGCTAGCGTATTGTGCCAGCTGGAGAGAGGATCATTTGCTTGAGTGACAGGCAAAACGCTGGTCGGTGAAACCGTTAAGAACTCTTACTTTTGTTTAGCTGGCGATTGTATTCAAGATGATGCTCAAGTTTGCAGCAGTATAAAAAGGTGGAAATGGAGAAATTTAAAGAGTCACACTGCGGAGAAATTTATCCTTTGTTTCCAAAAGTCCCCCCGTGGAGTATTTTGTACATGAAAGGAAAGCAGCCAATTGATTACAATTTATAGTTGCTGAAAAAAACCCAAGCTGTTTAATATAATTTTGGAGTACCCTGGAGTGTCCTGGAAGGTTACCAAAACCTACGTTTTATGTTTTCATTGTAGGCAACATAGCATTGCTTTTATGCATGTCATCTCATCTGCTGATGTGTAGCCTGCGTAGCAAGCGTTTCCGTACGGCTTTGCGCAGGTTTGAAGCATTTTTCGCTTTTTGAACGCGCGAAACTTGGGGCGAGGGCAAAAAAGTGATCAGTGTTGCGCTCGCCCCAATTTTCCCGCCTCCAAAAAGCGTAACCTCAAACGGGCGGAAAAGCCTACGCTTGTTACGCAGGCTAGTTGATGTGTATATATTTGAAAATAATCATGACTGATATGATGACTGTTATTGTTATATCATTGCAGTATTTTTAGTTCAACGGTCAATATAAAAAAAAAAAGAAATTCTCTAGTGTCAGCTAGATGAATTATGTATCAGGCAATTCCAGTTGTGATCATTTCCTTTGTGGGCATAAAGCATACTCTGTTCAATTCCCCCAGTAATTATCACACCTTAAAATTGAGCGCGTGGAAAACTACCCCAATTTTGACACATCGGTCCTCGTAACTCGACATGGCCTCAGTGCATGTTAGTTGGAAAATATTAAAAATGATTCGCTGTAGACCCTTTTTCTTAGTCAATTTTTTTAAAGTGGGTCTGTCAAGTAAATAATTTGAACGGGTGTCACTCTTTTAGTTAAACTCACCCTCTAAGATGGACTTGTGCGAACGCCGTGCAGCTACAATGGTAGCAGAATTCGATGATGCGAAGGCAGAAAAGTTGAAAAAAATCAAACTTCCACAACACAGATTTTCTTTAATTTTTTCACAAAACGTAGATAATCGACAAAGAAAGTGAACTATCAAAAGAAAATATGGGGTCACTGAACATTTAAGAGAGTTAAATCCGTTTATAGATTTTAAAGTGCCCACTAGCGCTATATATCTCCACATTTCTTCAACAGCGCGCGCGCTCAACACATGACGTGGCATGACATCGTGAAGTGAATTGCGTGCGCAGTAAGGGTGCGCAAGAACAATTAGCTCGAACGTCCTTAAGTCGCCCAAAGTTACGGCGACTTAAGGTCCCAAAGTAGGCCTTCTCGACAACGGCAACGTCCGGTAAACGTGTCCCAACTCCCCAAATAACCTCTCTATAACGGCCACAAAACAGACAACTGCGGAATAATTGTGCCTAAAAAGTACCGCAGTAATGCTGTTGCGCTGAGCAGAGGTCACACAACTTGGTACGTGCAGTGTCGGGTACTTGGACTCACACACACGTTGAGGAAATTGAGAAGATGATCGCGAGTGGTCTGCAGATCAATACATTTTCAAACGGCACCTCTTTTGAACATTTTTTTTCCCATTCGTCTTTTAGTGAAAAGTCGTGTTTAAAGACTTTTTTAAAGTGCAAACCTTGTTAACACTAAATGAGTTGTTTGTATTGTACTTCTGCTTTTATTTCCACAAAGGAAGGGGGAAGCGCCTATTCGAACGACGTACATAGTCCAAACAGGCTGTTCACTCTCAGAAAAGAAGAGATGGCGCAAACACTCACTGTCATTTCACTTATTGGCTTTGTTTTCTTGACATTTTCGCTAAAGACCTTTCGCACTTCTTTCGAGTTGTAATGCCATCGACTAACACTGATTATTTTAAAGGTTAGATACAAGCAATTAGAATAATGTTATATCATGACTGTTTAATTCAATTCTCGAGTGGTGTCACATTACATCCTTACCTCCCCATAAGGGCCACATCTCTATAGCGGCCAGTAAACTCTGTCCCCTGGGTGCACGGCCGTTGTAGAGAGGTTCGACTGTATGTGTCTGGTGTCGTGGCTAATGCGGCTACGACGGCTACACATGGTGTCTTGGTACCGAAAGAGAAGGAAAATTACAATTCTTGCAATAATTAGTCGTTTTTCTTCTCATCCCGGAGTGGTCCTAAGACCTTATACTTACCCAATAGAAACTAATTTTTAAGATTTCTGGTAACCGTAACGGAAAGAAATTAACCGTTAGCCGTGAAAAAGCCAAAATTTTAGCCGTTAACCGTAAAAAGCCATCACCCCATTGAGACCCTCCAGCCTTACCATCCCCCAGCAGAGAGAGACACACACACACACACAACACACCACACACGCACACACACACACACACACACACACACACACACACACACACACACGCGCGTAAGCCGGCTGTCGCAGCCAATTTTCGCGCGAGTTCGTGGGCTTTTCTTGCTCGATTATCTCGAGCGAAAGCTGGGGCTCGTAGTCAACTGAAAGACGGACGTTCTGGGTAATAAATACTGGAAAATTTCGAGGTCGGTCATCTATTTTGTTTGAATTTCAGTGTTAAGGATAAGTTGACTGCACCCACGGTGTTCCAACAAAGTGACACTAATTGTAGGTCAATTATAAGCCAGAACGTCAAGTTTGAAAAAAATGTTCCCTATTACAACAATACGCCACCTTCAATGACTTTTGTTCATTATTGACTACAAAAATATAACGCTAACAATTCCCGTGGAATCTGGTGACAGACAGTCGGGTATAAAACGTAACACATATCAAAAAGGATACTTGACAAATAATTAGTCAATTATACAGAAACTGTACAAATTAAAAAAACACTCAACGGGAAATTTAAAATAGCGTATATCATGAATTTCTTGTGGGATTTTGCGCTCAATCCGCATTCCGAAACAAAAACTCTCGCAAAATAAGTCTTCGCAAGTTCAACTCTCCTCTGCAAGTAAACGACTCCGCTTTTATGGTGCAAAAATGCAAGCCTGCCTTTTTTGGAACGATAATGGACTAAATTAGATCTTTTAACAACAACAGCCCAAACATGGAATATGACAGGGAGGGGCATGTTGTTCGCTTGAGTTTGCTGTTGCGTCAATATCTACAGGGAAGTATTGTAGTAGTCAGTGAAAAGTCTCCCTTCAGCGCCGTCAGGCTATGATCGCAACTCGATTATACCCTTGCTTGAAACGGAAATCGCAAAAATTAGTTACCAGCGGACAATGTAAGTCATCCAACTTGGCAAAAGTTGTTTCTGGAAAATGCCAAGTTACCATATATTCATAAACTATAAACTTTAAACTCCCGCGAACAGTTCACGCTACAGTGGTCATGAAGCACGCCCAAGTCGAAAAAACGCTGGTTAACATGAATTTTATTCACTTGTTACTACTGAATAAAAATAACATTAACAACTCCTTTGGAATCTGTTGGACAGACGCAACCTCTTTTTAAATAATTTTTGTCGTAAATCATATTATAAGGTTTAGACTTTGGCAAGTATTCAAGAAATCAAAATAAAACTCTGCAAATCTGAACCCTTTCGTAAATCATTTAGTACTATATCAAGTTTGGAACTTGACAAGTATTCAAGTAATCACAATGAAACTTTACAATTTTGAATCATTAAATCTCTATGCAACGCAGATCTTCAAATAACTTAGATCACTTCACCTATTTCAAACGCGTACAAGAGAAGACCTTTTCTGCGTTTCCATAACGATATAGTAACACGAGTGGAAGTTTTGAGAGAAAGAAACAAACTAGAAACACGAATAGAAGTGTAGGAGAATCAGAAACTTTTAGACATACGAGCAGTAAGCTCCATTGTTGTTTCAAGTTCTCCAAACCTTATACGAGTGCGTCTTCCACGAAAACACACGGACAAAACTAGACGTGTAAAACACAAGCCGAAGGGACAACTTCCACAGCTGTTTCAATTTCTCCCAAACGTTCGCGTGTTGCTATAACTTACAGAGCAAGCGAGTTAACATAGTTTTCATATTTATTTTAGAAAATACGTGTTTGCCACTTTAAAAACGAGGAAAGAGCTGGAACCGAGTAAAATTATTACGGAAATCCAACAATCGCCTTGGTCATTTTGTGAAAGTTTGGATGAGTATATAGTCAAGAAGACGTTTGCAAAACCGCAGAAAACTTTTACAAACGTCTCCATTTTGAAAAGTTTGTCCCCGTGAACCATACAAACTCTAATGAATTGTCCATTTTTCAGAAAAACCATTCATTCAGTTTCTAACCGACCGATTAATCCCAAACTTGGCAGTACCATTTTTGAGATGCTTTTTTCAGTTGAAGAACATGATTTTAATCAATCAGTCGATTTTTTAATTTTTAAACAACGACAACAACAACTTTTGCCAGTTCTCTACTACACCAGGAGCGGTCTCTCTTTCCGTTCAGGGATCGTCGACGGAAACGAACAAACGAGCGAGCGCGAGAGCGAGGGCTGCAGTTTAAACGTGCGCGAGTGTCGAGCCGCTTGTTTTCCTCGACTATCCCTGAGCGGAAAGAGAGACTGCTCCTAGTCTAGTTCCCTACTTATTTTTAAAGTGGCGGGTTTAGCCGATTAGTAAGCACGTATAGTATTTATATCTGCCCAATAGATACATATGCAGTACAATGTTCTTTGTGGCCTTTAGTGACTTCCGAGTCTCTAATAAATAATATGCTAAACCATTACTCCACAATCTGCACTCGATGACTTGGTATGTAATCCTCCATAAATAAAACCGGTTTGAGGAGAAAACTTGTATTTTTCTCTCTGTTGCTTTGCTCTCCATTTGTCTTCACGTAGCACTATTTCGCTTGGCTTTTCTATGCGCTTTCGTCTCTCAGTACGACGAAAGTACCGAAACCCAATAACCCCAAGCACTAAAACTATTGCGCCAAGAATGGAAGGACCAACGATGACGAGGATTTTCTTCCAGCGGGCTACAAACAGACAAAACAAAAACAAAGTTAGAAGAACAGACTAAAAAATTGACAACTTTTTCACAATATCGAGTCGAATTGGTTCTTGAGTGGCATAATTATTTTGCAGAAAATTCAACAACAGAATAAGATTGAAATTATCCAGGATGCTAGTCCGGAAGAAGAAACGAAGGAAGAGTAGACAGCTCGCTTGGAACTACCTCATTTGGCCACGTTTAATACGGATGTTTAAGCAGTTTTAAAAAAGCACTTACAATAAATTTTTGGGCCTAAACAGTGTTTTATTTAGCCTGCGTAACAAGCGTTTTGGTAGGTTTTTCCGCCCGTTCGGGGCACCATTCGCTTTTAAACACGCGCGAAAATTGGGGCGAGTCGCGCTCGCCCCAATTTTCACGACGCCAAAAAGCGAATAGTGCCCCGAACGGGCGGAAAAACCTACCAAAACGCTTGTTATGCAGGCTATGTTTTATTTCTTACAGTTGTTGAACTGAATTGTGATAGTAATGTAAGAACGTAATCTGCAGTTGTTTTGCATGCCAGTTTTAGAAGTTGGCCGTGCAACGAAAGCTCGTTGCTCTACTGTTTGACTTAAAGGAATAGATGATGTTGGTCACCTGAAGATGTCGGCGGAACATAGGATTTTGATGATGTTGAGT
>Ga0126336_10001635_pt1 | contig 12021 bp, 8 predicted proteins | sample SidCmetagenome_FD_92530 | JGI IMG/M metagenome (GOLD analysis project Ga0126336, IMG submission 92530) | Coral microbial communities from El Islote,Puerto Morelos, Mexico - Siderastrea C C metagenome | ecosystem: Host-associated > Invertebrates > Cnidaria > Coral | place: El Islote,Puerto... | reverse complement strand
TGAGGCAATTCATTCCACAAAAGAGATACATCTAATTTGTAGTTGAAATAATAAGTACCAAATTTGACTGAAATAATTGTACAGGCATTACTTCCCTGACGACCACCTAATTCAGATTTTGCAGTTGAGGGTGGAAATGCAAACAATATACATCCTGAGAAAACAGCTGACGTTTCGCGAGGTCGCCACTTGAGCCCGTCTGACATCTGAGTAACAAGCACAGAAATTTCATTCTGATGATGTGCACTAATTGGTTGTGCAGCGAGGGAATTTTCTTTCAACTAATCAGAAGCACAACCAAGATCTGGGTTAAACACGTCATCAGTATGGGATTTCTGAGCTCGTTACTCAGACGTCGTTTTGCGAGGGCTCAAGTGGCGACCTCGCGTAACGTCGGCTGTTTTCTCAGCCTTTAACTTTCTAGCCAGGCACCGTTACAGTTTCATGAGTTGCAGTTTCCTCTCCACTAAAGAATATTTTTAATGGCACATCTCTGTAGGCTTTCTCTGAGTATTTATTAGCTTGTCCACTCTTTTTGGGCCATAGCCTGTAGCTGATAAATTGCCACCAGAGGTGTGCTTTAGCATGCTGAAAATGGATTCCAATGCATTGCGGTTTACTCTCAGGGGACGGATGAAGTAACTTCTATTTGGTGAAATGTTTGCAAAAAAAACGTCTGCAAAATGACAGAAAGCCATGTACCAATAATCTCAGAAGGTCCCATGTCTGTGAAATAAATAAGAAATAATGCAAGTTATGATATCGTATCCCGGGGGGGACTCCCATGTAAAAGTGATAGGGGTGCCTGTCAGAGGTTTGAAAGAAACACCTAAAAGGTACTAAGATAGTGTGTTAAATGTGGATTTATCCACAACACTGATTCAAAGGTAAGAGCCATGCACTCTGTAAAGCAAGTCAACAAGTACCAGAGGAAAGTGCTGCCCAATAGCTTTCATTTCAATTCTCTGAAGTTTGGGTTTCATCCATTATGACTCAAAAGTATTGTTATTATTGTTGTTGTTGTTTTTGTTATTGTTATGGTGAATTTTTCCAAGGTTAAAAGAATTAAAAAAAGGAAGTTGATATTTGCCTCACAAGATGAAAATATAAGAATAGCCAAGAAACCACTCAAATAAGGTTTCTCCGAATCACCAATTTAATTTTTTTTGTACTACCCTACATGTGCGAATTCTTCCTTTAAAAATTAATATCATTTAAAACTGTATCAGAAATAGAAGCTGTAATTGTCAGCAAACGATATTTATACTTTAATTAGTTTTTGTGAACCAACCTGCCAAAATTGCAAGAAATTTCTTTTGCGTTGCTTCTCTTCGTGTTGTTTGTATACTCTGTAACAAAAAAACATAATATTATAATAATTATTGAAATAACATGATATTGTTTGAGAACATTTATTTATTGATAAACGAGAGGGTTTCACGGTTTGGTGCATGTGCATGAACATGAACATATTTAACAAAGCTAAATCCCCTGTTTGCTGATGCCTATGACACCACACTTCAAAGAATTCCATCTCTTTCTGAATGTTGTGAATAATAGGACTGTTCAAGTTGTTTACTCTTTGATGACTGAGAAACCCTTCCTCAAATAAGTTATGGCAAGCTTTAATTAAGGAATCCAGCAGTCGCTTGGTCACTTTCTCTTTGCTCATTCTCTGCAGAGTCTTTTAACTGAGCAATCACGTACCGTTGCTAAACGTTTTCTTCGACATGCATCCAGTGCCTCAAAGTCAGAGTTGTCTTGATCAGATTTGCTTTGTTTTTTTAGAAGTTTACGCTAGTTTTTCTCGAATAGATGCCCTTTTATCGTCTTCAGCACGGGAAACATCCACTGTTGTGTTCGCATCTCGTCCACTCTTTTGCTTCTTCGCTTGCAACTTAACCTTGTTTCGTAGTTGTCGTCGCCAAATAAAAACCTTTTTGGCGAACTTATACTGTCCATACAGTTACATTTCAATATTTTAACTTCCTACGGTTTGTCATTGCAAGGTTCGCCACTCGCCGTCTCGCAATACCAGAGATTCTGTCCTTGCGACGTTCGCCAATATTTTGTTTTTGTCTTTTCTTTTTAATTCAGCTCCGTATTGCAAAGATGTCTGTGATGCTTAATTAAGAGTGTTGGGGACAATGTGGACTGGAAGGAGCTCATGAAACTGGCCTATGGGGAAAGAGGACAGGAGGGATGGTGAGAAGGAGGCAGGAGATCGGCCGCCATATTGGATGCTGCGGGCTTTCACGGAAACAGCAACTTTTCGCGGGAAAATATCATCTAAAAATAGCCGGAAAATCTAACGCGCTGTGACACCGGTCGATACGAGATTCACGCTCCCTCTAATAGGCTCCTGGTCACGGCGACCACATTGGTGTACCAAAAACAATGAAGCGGCGGCCATGATGGTGTACCAAGCCAATCCTGTGGGAGTTGAAGTCTTTCCTTATGTAAACACTCTCTTTCGTTCCAACAAATTTACATAGTTGCTGGTCACGTAATAGGCTTGGATAAATTCTGCCGGCATAATTTCGAGCAGAGTAAGCGATTTTTGAGGCGAGCATACTGCCGGCAGAATAAGGCACTTTTGGGCAGAATTGGAGCAAAATAACGGAAAATCAGTGACACTAATGATATGCATAACGGTTGTAAGAAAAAATGAAAACTAAATACAAAACAAATGGAAAATACCTTGTGATTAATGTGATTATTAGCTAAAACGCACTCATATGATTTACTGTTTCATCTAATATTAGTGATATAAAGTAAGATGAATTATAATTTTGCTACGCATAATGAATTTCTAATTAGTATTTAGGGGTTAGGCCCAGGCTCCCTTTTATATTTGCGAAAATACATAAGGTCCAATGGGCCGAAAATTGTTTAGGTACCGAGCTGAATTTGAGCAGAATAAGGGTGTCCGAGCAGAATTTCGAGCAGAATAAGCAGTTTTTAGGGGCACTGCCGGCAGGCAGAATAAGCCATTTTACGAGCAGAATTTATCCAAGCCTATCACGTAAGTATAAACGCCCTATTTTCTTACGTTGCAATTGCCCTGAAGAATTGGAGGTGGGACAAAGGACAAAGGACATTCCGTCTAGAAAAACAGGTACTTAAATTATGGCCTGCAACAGTTTATCAGGTACGTCAGGCAAGGACAAAACAATTAAAAGGGTGTCCAAAGGAAACTTGCTCAACCCCTTTTCTAGTCGTCAATATTTCGCCTAACCCTACATCCCGCACCAGCACGAATCCTCGTATACTTTCCAGCAACATTTTATCAGGGTCAGGCAAGAACAAAAACAATGAAAGGTACACATTCCTCGGCAACTGGAAGCTCGCGTTATCTGGATTTTCTGGTTTTCCTCTCTCCACAGAAGAAAGCGCTTTCAAAGTCTGGAAATTTAAAGGACCGCTGCCTGACCGCTACAAAATAAAACCCTATGCATGACAAGATGTTTTATCCAACAGCAACGTTCAACAAATGCTAAACCTCACGGCTTATGGGCATCCCCTAGATATAAGCACGCGGGCGATTTGAGTAGACTATTCTTTTAAAAAAAAGATTGCTCCGGTGAAATAACCAAAAAATACAGTTTTTTATTTTTATTTTATTTTAATATATTAAAAATTAGAACCATGGTGACATTGTACGGTACAATTAACATTATCAAAGTAGCTTTCATTTGAAAGGTGACACGGTTTTGTCCACAGACGTCATCTTTAGTCAAAACCACTTTGTACAACATAGCAAACAGACCACGGGAAAGAATCATCAATAGCTTTCATTTAAAAATCGTCACTCTTAAGCCTACAGAGTCCGAAAATGGGAGCTGGCCGTATTGCATAGCTCATGGTTTGACTCGAACAGTTAATAGGGTTAAATACAAGCTCTAAAGTTCTAAAGTTCAACCCTCCTTTCCTTCGCAAAATCAGGTGAGGATTGATTTCTATGGTTACGAGATGTGACTTCATAAGTTTTTCTTCTTTTTTTTCCAGCAAAAAGAAAATTATGTCATATTCTACTTGTTTAGCATGAAAAATGTTCAATTTACCCCGTTTTTTGATTATTTCTAATTTTGAGTAAAATCCAAGATGGCGGCCAAGATGGATACCATTGTGAAAGACAACACAGGCCCCCAGCAGCAGCACAACCCATCTTGTAGAGCACACCACAGGCTTTCTACCAAAGGCAAACTCGTTTCGAAAAATTGTAACTCAACCAAGACCCAAGGGCTTTTCCATTGTCCTTTTCTCAACCTTAATTTTGTCTTAAGTATTGAAGAGTTTGGAACAAATATTTGAATATTGTTGTATACTCTGTCCGTCACTAAAATCTTATTAGTCATTCAAAACAGACCATACCTAAATTGCATGTCACTCAGCAGTTTTCAATTTCCTGGTTAAAGGTCGGCAAGGAACCATATAGGGGATTCTAGTCGAGTGTCTTCTCAGATGTTTTAAACTACATAAACAATTTGCCTTACATTCTCTAAGGAGGCGACTTTTTAAATCTTTCTGGCGATTGTTTCGTCACGTTATGTTCAATGATTTTAAAAATATCATTCAACGTTGGTTGGTTGGCATAATTAACAACATATAATTTACTCTGTAGGTCAGTGTAAGGACAATAACTACCGCTGCTCAATCATGGCTAGATATGGTTACTGTCGTGTAGGCGACGTAGCTTATATGAGGTAGCAATGTAAAAAGAGTTGTAATTTCTGTGATGGAGCAGGAGACAGCGACAGTAATAGGAGGGGTGGCACTGGAGATGAAGACGGCCAAGCTGGAAGTAACCGGGTGGGAGTGTTGGCGCTGGAAGCGGTGAGACATTGTTTTCAAAATTTTTAACCTGAAAATAGTTCCTTTACCCAGGCAATTGTGATTCCTGTTGACTGGAGCTCCTGGCTGGTATATCTGGTTACTGCTGTCCAGCTTTTGCTTTTTTCTAATTACAATGCCTGACCCGTCCGAGTTTTCGTTCTCTTGTTCTGTGTCGTTGATTGCTAATATATTGACACCGAAAATGTCTGGAGTTAAAAGTAGTCTCTCAGCTCCCTCACTTCAGTGCACGTTTGCAGTTGCCCCTAGCAAGACATGTAGGTCGTTATCAAATAGTGGAATTGGTATCTGTATTGCTCCCAGCGGGGTCAGCAAAGGATCATCTAGTGCGCCTACCCCTTCGATCTTTTTTGAGGATTTCTTCGAGTCCTCCATTCTTTGCTTGTGACTTTGTGGTAACAGGTCCAAAGGTAGTGCAGCAGGCCCTGATCCAGTATTAGAGTATTTCCGCAGCTCCATGATTGCCTTACCGGTAGTTTGCCTTGTCCAAGGGCCTTGTCAAGTTTTCCACGTCTGACTTTGTAACTATGAATAGGGCTTCTTTCGTGTCTAGGTCCTGCGTCCTCAGGATTTCAGGAATATTTTTTCTGAGCCGCATGCAAGTCAACTGTTCTTTTAATGTTTATTTCCCTTCCCACTGCCACAATGGTGAGATCGTACAATCCGTTTCAGACAAGGAAGCATAGGACATGTATTACATTTCAGAGCCAATAATTAAAAGATTTTGTTTCCAAACTGTGTGTATCTACGTTGAGCAGTTTCATCGATTCATTCCGCTCTGTATAGAGACGCTGCAACACATGGCAAATTTTTGGCACTCCTTCAGTTATGATAGATTCTTGTTCTCATTTTCTTTTCTTTCTCGTTCTCTGTTTTCTCTTTCTTTCTTTCTTTCTTTCTTACTTTCTCTTTTTTTTAATATAGCAATCCGTGGGTTTGTCTTAAACAACTAATGTACTCGAGATAATCATTGCTATATGCTAATTGATTATAATCAATCCGGTACCACGTGCCTCGTTGGTTTAATTTTTATCATTTGATACACTGTGTCCCCTCGTAAAAAAATCGTTAAGTTGTAACTGATGAGCATTACTTACATGAGGTAGACAAGAAAAACTGGCTGAAAGCTAGCATACCCGACCACCTATTTACAAACCTCGCTCTGCCAAGCATTCAGACATGCATGTATGCAAATAAGTGGCCACGTATTCTACAATAGCTGCGTACTGATAACATCCAAACCAAGCGCTGTTACTTGCAAAGTGCTAGAACTTTCAAAAATAACAGACAGAGGTAAAGTAAAAACTAATACCATTTTAAAAAGCCAGGAGCACACATAAAACATGGTTTTCGCATTTATGTCACCATTTAAAATGTCGTTTGAAACCTTCTTAAAAGAGTACAATTTACAGTGAAAAGAAGTTGTTCAATGTCAATTATCACCATGATATCCTTCATTGACCGTCTAATCCTGAAACGTAAAGGAGTTTAAAGCAACCATTTTGAAGATGGGAAATTGACGAGCTACATAAAGTCATCAGCAATAGCTAGCAGTAGACAGAAGATTTGTCGCCCCAGAGTGGCCCCAGAGTTGGAGTATTTTGTCGTCTGAGTGCAGATGACAAATCCATGCATGTTAATACATTTTCTTGCGTTCTTGTCCGTCCGTCACTGAATCCCGAGCTTTTAAATTAACATTTCGGCTAATCTTGAAAGAAATCAGGCCACCTATATACATTCCATTGGACAAGAATGACTCCTTTTGTTCTGAAAAGCATTCAAACAAACCGCTTAAGTAGGTAGCCGGCTATTCTAAACTTGCTCTAAAATTTCATTAGGTTCACTTGACATTGATCTCATTTATCTTTTTCAGATTCAACGTGTGCTGACAAGAAGCCTGGGTGTGGTTACCAGGCGCTCAGACGCGACTGCACCAAGTATCCCAAATACATGAACGTGAACTGTTGTGTATGGTGCAATCATATTTTACGTATGTATCGAATTCACATAATATTTGGTATGTGATCTGCATAGCACCCCAAAGAATATTTGTACTTAGGTCAGTTTCTCTGTTTTTGTTTTTTTGTTTTGTTTTTTGTTTTTTTGGTTTTTTTTTTTTTTATGTGTCCCATTATATTGAGTTTATTCTTATTTTTCTCTTAATATTAAACTTCCTTTTAAAAAAAAAAATACCAGGTTATTTTATCCTATTAATAATAACATTTACGATCTCAGGTTTGAAAAGCATATCCTGCACGAACAGACACGATAGGTGTGCTTTTTGGGCAAACAATGGCGAGTGCTGTAAGAGCCCTGCTTTCATGCTGGACTACTGCTGTGCAGCCTGTAAGGCCAAAGGTAATTGTTGAACCGATAACCATAAGTTCTAGTCATAACATTACCATCCCTTCACTACCACTGCTATCAACTGCTATTTGAGCGGGAGAATTGGTAGAGTTGCCTGACGATGATGCAGTGTGTGTGTGTGTTTTTTTTTTCTTTTGTTGGATTGGGCTTTCTTAGGAACGATTAGTCAGTCAAGCAATGTTTTATTAGGCAGCCAAACGAACCAACGTTCCTCAAACAAATGCTGTATTACAAGATGTTGTTCAGAATGTGTTTAATGTGTAAAGGGAGTCAAAATTGTAGACGTCACAAATTAGCGTCCAATCTAGTAAATCGGATCAACCACCCTTTATCAAATAATGTTGCACGATGTAAGACGATGAGTTAATTGTCTCGAATGATTTTCTAGTTTCATTAGATTACAAATTTCTCTTGTTTACTAGACCAATTAATTGCGTTTTATTATTTCTGGTTCTTAGCCTTGTGTTTATGTCAGTCAATTGCTTCCAACATAAAACTTTTTTTTCCACTCTTCAGGTTATACCGTTCCCTAAACCCTAAAAAAGAAACGAAGATTAATTTGCATTCGGTTGGATTATCGTCTATCAAATATTTTGATTGAATTAGTATTGAGAATAAAATAATTGCAATCCAAGTAACTCGTTGAAGGAAAATATAATGTCACGAAGAGTGCATACGTGTAATGCTATTCTTCAAGAATTTATGTCAATCAATAAGACATAATCGTAAAAGAGCAATTTTACAATAACTGAGCGAATTCTCGCGCGCTGATTGGCTAATTTTTATTATCAATAAGAGTACAGGCAGATGAAACACGTAAAGCTGACGCAATCACCAAAAGTTTTGTCAAACTTTTCAGCACTGCATTCTCGGTTGTGGCGAGAATTGTGCCACAAATCTAGTATTCTTCAGTGACAAAATCATCCTAAATATATGGGATGAAACTGAAGAAGCCATTGCAACCTAAGAGCGAAAAGATAAAGACGTTTGTTGAGGATTCAGACCTAAAAATCGGCGGTGAGCGGGCGTTTGAGTTGGTCGATGAAATTAAGCTGAACCGCGTTTTAGGGGATTATTTTGCGAACAGTTTTCACTGGAATAAAGGTTAGTTTCGCAATTCAAATTTTTCCTTGTATTTCTAGACTATTCTCGCTAAACTTTTAATTTCAGTACGGAACTGTGACTCTCCGAATTGTAGCGATGAAATTCAGGTTATGCGGCGATCGCATCTTCCATTGACTCTTGGATATGCATTTCTGTCCTTCGTTTGAAAATCAGTTTTGGCTTTTTGCTATTTAATCTTACGACGCAATTTATCATCAATAAGAGGACAGACACATAAAAAACTGACGTCGATTTGTTCATTTTTGAGTGTCTTAAAAAACAAAAGTGATTACTCTGACCAATCACAGTAGAAGCAAACAACTCATTCAACCAATCAAAAGTCATGTAACTAGCGTCAGGCGCGAGGAGACGCGTGCGAGCACGTCACAGTTGGTCTTTGTTTTACTTCTGATTGGTTAAGAAAGTGGCACTCAACCAAACAAACAAACAAACAAACAATCGTGAAGTCAGTACTTTCGGATACTCAATTAAAAAGGGGCAGATTATTATTACAGATTATTTTACCACTCTCAGTGCATTAGCTGGTGGGGAAAACGTTGAAAAACATTTTCTGGGGTCGTCAAAAATATCATATATAGGAGACTAGAGGACACAATATGAATATATATTTACCACATACCAACATGCTTTTAGGGAAGAGTAAAAAGGAATTGGTTGTGCACGAATTTTGAAATATAGTATCGGACTGTCAGTTGTTCTGATCTGAAGTTGTGCTGGAAACGCTTTAAGCGGGGAGACTAAATTAAGACGCAGAGCTTTTTGATAGTAGCCTTTGAAAGAAAAAGAAACAGAGAGTGCTAAAAAAAACCTGAAAATAAACGAGATTTTCATCGATTACTCTTTTCCTTGGAATTCTTGAAAACGTGTTCGTTATAAGAAAATCAGCCCCAGATTTCTTAAATAAGACCTAGAAACCATTAAAATCAATTGGCCTGTTTAGTTCTTAACCATTACGTTCCTTTATTTTTGTATCATTTAACTTACAAATATTATCCTATTTTGATTAAGGGCTTTCTTTATACAGAAACCTATTTATCTCTGCTTGGTCTTTTACAATTTGTTTCAAAAAACGTCTATATACAATATGAATCAGCTACTTACTTTAATTAAGTCAATAATGAGATAATCAAATCTCCAAAATATCACATTTAGAAGTTATACATTCTTAATTCAACGAGCTGCCTGGGCAGATTACACAGTAAATAAATGTTTATTTTTGGCCAGCTGTTTAAGTAGTTTGACTTAAAACGTATACATTGGAAAGAAATGTAATATTAACTGCGTAAACAAACAATAACAGAAGATCAAAGAAGGACGTGAATGTGGTAGGGGGATTAAAAGCGCAATTAATAACAAATAGATAAATACTTAACTAAAAACACCAGCCAGTTCAGTTCATTTAAAATTCAGTCCATAATTTAACGATCAGCGGCTTTTGGTTGGGTGGCTCCGCTATCCTCTATCGTTATTTTAGGCAGCCTCTGCTTTATTATTAATGTCTAATTTAACAATAGACTTCTTCTGTCGAAGGCACTATCGTGTGATAGGTTGCCAGAGGAAATAGGTGTTCACAGCAAAAATTACGTTCGAGGGCTTATATGAAGTTTGAACATCAAATTATTATCACCGTAAGGCCTGAGATAGAAGGACTTTATTGCTTTTATTGTACAACGCCAAATTTTGAGCGAAAATTGCCAAAGACAGGCACTATGCGCTGATAGGTCCCCCTTAAGGAGAGACACTATCGCGTCACGCGATCGATTTCGACCAATGGGAGCACGCCAAAATTTAGCGTTGTACTATAATTTATATTGTTATGACAAGACTATAAGAAGAATGAAGAATGTTTCCTTGCTTCAGAATCACAGTTCACGGACATATAATTATGATTATGATTATGATTATGATTATGATTATGATTATGATTATGATTATGATTATGATTATGATTATGATTATGATCATGATTTGATTATGGGAAGTCACGAACTTGGGATCAATGCTAATGGGAAATCACGACACTCGAACTGGAAAGGTAGTCAATTAACCTTTCTCCCCAGCAAAATATGGCAATTTATGGTTGACAAAAATACCCCGTAGCACATTAAAACGTTAATTCAGTTAATAATCGGTACTTTTCTGTAAAACACACCTTTCTGCTATCTTTCTTTTTATTTAAGTAAAAGGATCGAGACTACAGTGTTAAGAAAAATCGGATTGCCTATCACCTTCGGATCTCCTTTTGATCCCCTGATTAATTTAGTTCATAACACGATCGTCCTGTGTTGCTGCCTCTGCAGCATAAGTAACACTTAAATAAATTCAGTAGTAGAGCCTTCCATAACGCAACACCTCGACCTTTATTTTAGCCTGAGAAAACAGCCGAAGTTTCACGCGGTCGCCACTTGAGCCCACGCAAAACGACGTCTGAGTAACGAGCGCAGAAATTTCAAACTGATGACGTGCACTACCCAGATCTTGGTAGTGCTTCTGATTGGTTGGAAGAAAATTCCTTCGCGGCACAACCAATCAGATCTGAGTAGTGCACGTCATCAATGTGAAATTTCTGCTCTCGTTACTCAGACGTCGTTTTGTGAGGGCTCAAGTTGCGACCTCGCGAAACGTCGGCTGTTTTCTCAGGCTAACTTTATTTCGGATAGCCATTGTTGTTCCGGAAAACAAAAATTCATATAAATTCGACTTCTGTAACAAGGACACATCTTTAAAATGGTCGATGTGTTGTGTCCCACCGTTATCAATATGTTATTGAAAAATTGCGACTTTATGGACATGATAATAACACCGTACACACGTAATCTACAAAAGTACAAAAGATAAATAAAGCACGCTGTAAATTGTACTCATTATCGTTACTGCTCAATAAAAATTGCCTTATTATATAGACAAGAGTGTTTTAGTGGAAAATAGATCACTCGTAAATTTCATACGAAACTACATCCGGGACTCGAGTGGCGTATTTTCCATATCCTCACTAGTGAGGATGTCGATGACGTCATTTCCAGCTTTAACATTGTTGTTTGTACAAAAATACTCTTGTCTATATAATAAAAAGAAAACTACAAGGCTGCTTGAAGCTATTTATTTTATTTTCTCATGGTAAAATATTGTTTTCCACCACTCGAAAATAATATTCATATCTTCGCGCCGCCGTGTAATATCCTCTATTTATATCCCAAGTATAAAGTCACCGAATAACATGGAAATTTCGTAAATGAATCACACCATTGAAATAGGCACAATGTTAAAGAAAGGAAAAACATAAAATATATTCTTTTTTTTAAGAAATGACCAAGAGAACTTCACTAAGGATTAAGCCAATAAGAGAGTACGTCTACTTAAGGTTACTATCTAAAGCAATATAATCGACCTCGTCTCGGTTCACATATAAATGCAAAAATAATTTTGCCATTTTTTCTACTTTTGGGCATTTCACTTGAAAATTAAAACAAAGTATCGACAGGCATCGTTCGTAGCTATTCGGCGAATTGATTATATATTGCTTGAGCTATTTACTGGACTGTAGTAGAAAAAATAAAGCACTTTTTAAGCAAAGTTGCGACGTGTTGCCTCACAAAAGCTTAAAATTCAACCAGTATGCAATATTAAACAGAATGAAGCAGAGCGGGAATAGAACTCTGGCGTAGTCGTCCACAC
>Ga0126336_10001634_pt1 | contig 12025 bp, 10 predicted proteins | sample SidCmetagenome_FD_92530 | JGI IMG/M metagenome (GOLD analysis project Ga0126336, IMG submission 92530) | Coral microbial communities from El Islote,Puerto Morelos, Mexico - Siderastrea C C metagenome | ecosystem: Host-associated > Invertebrates > Cnidaria > Coral | place: El Islote,Puerto... | reverse complement strand
CACTCTCGAGGGATTCAAAATAACATAGATCAACAAATTTCTTTGACTGTTTTTATTTCGTTTGTTTGAAAAGCCCAGGCGAGTGGGCTCCCTGGTTAAATATTATTATTATTATTATTATTACTATTATTATTATTATTATTATTATTATTATTATCATTAACGTCCCCTTTCGCAGAGATAATAGGGAACTTAAGCAACCACGACGGCAACGCCAAGGAGAACGTCACTTTAAAAATGACTTCCAAATATTTCAAACTTCTACGCGATAGTTTCAACTCGTTCAATCTGTCTGATGCAGCCGAACAATCCGGGAGCTGACTCTGTAAGGACGGCGTAACGGTTCAGGTAGAAAAACGAAAATTCACTGTCGTGTGTTCACGTTCTACATAAAACTTGGAAATCAGTTTGGTCATTTCACGTTGTTGTTTTGCAGAGGAGGCAAAGAAATGTACCAAAATCTGTATTGCACGTGCCAAGTCATTGTTTTGCTAATTAAACCTTTTGTTTTGTGACGTTCTCGTTAGCCGTCGCCGTCGTGCTTGCTTAAGTTCCCTAATTTAATAACCGACACAGCTACTTAGCACAGTCCACCACACAATGAGAGAATGCAAAACTTGTGATCAAAGATATCACGAGTGCTCTTGAAGTTGTCATATGTATGTCAGTTTGTCAGGACATCCGATGTCCATGTAAATGTGTCACTCAAGCAGTTTTACTACAACCGCTGAGGAGAAACAGATTCGTACATACAGCTAAAAATGTCAAATTGCATTGTCCATTTATCAACAGCTAAACGAGTGGGCCGTGTAGCAGGCGTAAGCGGGGAGAGGAATAGAAGCCTTCACAGTTTTGCGTACCGTTGCCAGGTTTTTAGGTTTTTGACTTTAAGGTTCTGACAACTTTTCATCATCGCTTAGAGATTTTTTTTTTCATGGCTTCTGTATCAACTGGTCAAATAAATGAAAGAACAGTAAGAGGCGAAGTTGTCAAGTGTCACGTTCGTGCACGTGACTTCTCTCATACTTCTTGGACTTTTGGTTGGTCAGTTAAAGTGGAAACCATCAAAAAGATGTCAAAAAGTAATAAAGCATTTGGTGCACGTGGCAAAGGTATGGCGCGTAGCACTTTGAAAAATAAGGGCACGAACGCTCTGGACACGCTGTACCGTTCGCTTTTTGCTAAACGATCTTTCGCTCGTCCCTCAGTCCTGAAAGCTCATGTGCGATCTTTTCGCCCGCGATCTGCATTTTATCCAAACGTCTTGGGTCTAACCATCATCTGTGTGGTTTTCAGCACCTGAAGATTGTCCTTCCAGTAATACCACACCATTCCTTTTGAATCCACCTTTCCAGCGCCCATGTATTGCCCATTTAAATTCGAATCATGGCAGCTGTTGTACCACCACGCACCCACGCTTTTAACTGCACAGTTCTCGCCTTTGTTGTTGTCATTGTCTTTGTCCATTGTAGTGAAGCATGACGCATTGTGATAAGAGAGTGAATCTCCGGCGGTCCCCGAATAAGATCCGACAGTAAGTTCATATTTTAATGACTCACTCGCGACGCGAAAAATTCCATATTTGGCGATGGCCGTCGTTCTTTCCCAGTCTGACACTTCCACAAGTAGAATTGTAGGTTTGACTTGCGTTAGCCGACTGATTTGGTCGTTTCCGAGCCAGAACTCCTTTGCCAGATCTCCGAAGCCGCGCTTATAGGCATCCCAGGCGCGGAAGAAGTTTGTACTGCCGTCCAGTCTCCTCTGAAACACCGTCCATCCACCGCCTTCGGTGTGCATATCACAGAAGACTGGGAAGGACGTTTGACCGTCTGGGTTGATAGTGTACACACCGCTTGTGCGCACGCCCGATGAGAACAAAGTGGAACAGTCACGTGCTAAAATGTAAGGTGACAAAGAAAAAGTCTCACTCTCTTTCTATTTGCGTTTCTACACTTTTTTCGTCTACCCAGGGGCCAAAATTGTGCATAAAGAGTGTTTTAGGGCCTGTTTGGGGCAGCTTCAGAGACCTTCAGTAGATAAAACTTTGTCAAGAAATGATAGTGATACATTCAAAATCACAAACATTTTTTTGCACATTTTATTCTCGTTACATTCGATACTGACGCAAATTTTTCATCAAAAAACTTTTCAACGAACCTGTCTTGACACGCAGATTAAATTCTGATTGCGCTCGGAAAAGAGCGCTGGTTGCCACACACGCGTACTTGCCCTGGTCACCTGGCTGTAAGTCCCGGATGGTCAGACTATGTTCTGTAGTGTCCAGTCTCTTACTCGGTAGTTTTCCCGTGCAGATCGGTTCCCAGGTGATTATGGGTTCAGGATCTCCGGTGGCTGTACAGTTAACCGTCACCTGTAATGGTTGGACAGTCAAACGAGCAAACATATAAAGTTCCACTACCCGTACTTCAAGAAAAATATGGTTTTTTTAGGAATATTCTCTTCCACGGAATCTAAAAGCTGGGCCATAGCCTTATTTTGGTTTTCAATTGTGCACTAAAAATTGAAATGTTTAGAGCCTAACTTGCAAGTAAAAAAATACTGACAATACCAAAGTAAATGTCAGCGTAAATTAACGAGGTTGGTGAAGCCTCTGTGATATTGGAATGGGTTTCAATTCAAGACTGAGCAGCCAATTTGAACAACTTTTAAGCAAGCTATATACTGCATGAGGTAGTAAAAAGCCAGTCATACCGAGGTTCCGGCAAATTTCTCAATCTCAGCCGTGGGGGTAACGATGAACCTAGGTACTACTGTTACCACTAGCTGAGTAACCGCCCGTGATGATCCACCAAGGCTGGTTGCTTTGCAGATGTAGCTCCCAGCGTCCTCTTTCTCTGCGCCCAATATCGTCAAACTGTGTCCTCTAATCTGGGTTCGCCTTCGCGGCAGTTTCCCGAACACCTTAGACCATGTGACAACTGGTGGGGGGAAACCTATCACGTGACAGGTTGGTAGAACAGCATCTTGACCTCTATTCACGAACGTAGGACCAGGATCAACGTATACGCGAGGAGAAGCTGAAAATTTGATTAAAAAAAAACTTCCCCGTGATTTTTTATTTCATTGTTGACAACCAATATAGTATCCGTATCAATAGAGTACTAATATTTGCCTCCCCAAGAGAAAGACACTACCACTGGTCATAATTTCTGTATCAATCCAAGAATAGAGAAAGCACGGAACAGTCTCGAATAACTGCATACAAACTAGCGTTACGTCATATCTCATTCGTCCAAGAAACTGTCTCACTCTTGAGGATCTTCCATGGGTTTGGGGGGGATGCGGAAATGGCTTAAAATCGAGGTGGAATCACGAGGATACTTTGAATTTTAATGGCGGGATTAGTGATAAAATTACCATGGAGGGAAGCAACATGTGCTTTCCTTTGCGGGCGGAAATGCGTCCATGTTTGGAAAGCGAGACGAAAACCAAACTTGGTGACTTAAAAGCAGTAAAAAAAAAACATGCTTGGTACTTTTCACATTCTGCGGAGTATTTTGTGCCGGTAAAGTGTAAGCTAACAGTGACAGAATCCGGACCCACCTTGAACTCTGAGTCTGACCGTAGCCTGAGCGATCCCTGAAGGACTGTTAACGGTACACATGTACAAGCCACTGTCCATGAACGTCACTCGCTTTATTTTCAACACTCCAGTCTCCCCGAGAAACACTCTTTCTTTGGGCAGCGGTTTTCCAAGTCTTCTCCAGGTCACCACGGCCGTGTTGTATCCCCGGCCGGAGCAGGTGAATTTAGCCGTCTTGTTCTCTGATACGGTCTGCATAGAAGGTGACACGAAGATTCCAGGAGCACTAATCACGTGAGCTGGCCTCTCACCCTGTCTCGCAGCGGGCTCTTCACTCATCATATCATTTCCACACCCACTGCATTGGTCTCCTTTTTCACCTTTCATTCCCGTTAGACCTTGCGGGCCTTGTTGGCCGGGAATTCCTGGGTCCCCTTTGGGCCCTCGAGGTCCTTCATCTCCCTTTATACCCTGAGCTCCAACTACACCGGGATCTCCTTTGATGCACATCTTTGAATTAGCATCGGAGACACAGAAAGCATTGATGGCATAAGTTACGGAGCTCGCTATTTCTTCTTGAATTTCAGGCGTGATTGTGTTTCTAGTTGACCTGACAGATCGACTACTGCGCTTTTCGGTTACTTTCTTAGAGCTCAATTCTACAAGATTAACAAATACAAAAGATACATCAGTAATAGGTTGCTCTCGATATTCAGTTGCGAGTAACAAATCAACTGCTTTGCACAATGAATTTTTATTTTTAGCTTTTATTTATCTCTATCACTGCAAATTTGGTTAAGACAAAAGGCATGAAGTAAATAACACGAAAAGTAGATGAAAATAAACAAAGAGCTTCCCTGACTGAGAGAGCTTGTTTTGATAACACAAAAATTATTTTTCCCAGTTTTATCTCCTTACCCCACTCCAGGTGGGATCTTCTTGAAGAAAAACCTTCTTTCTCAGTGCCAAAATGAAAGCGGCCAAATTGTAAGCGGCTATTTCACCGACCATGGCATCGCGAATTACACTGTTAGCGTTTTCATCACCGCTTCATAAAGTTACTAATCACCCTGGTTGTCCGGGTGATTAAAAAACTCCTGTGAGGTTAAATAAACTTTATCATTTAAAATAGCAGTTGGACGTTAAGCCTATTTAAACGAATTTTTAAACAGAAATTCTTAAGATCCAAAACATATGTTACCAGGTGAAATACGATGAGAGATTTACACTGATATCTTCTTTCCCTTTTCTAGGATGTTCGATGCCCTCGATTAAAAAAGGTATCGGCCTTTTCAAAAGGTGAAAAAAGGCCCAAAAAAAATAAATTTTTCACGTTCTTCCTTAGTAATCCTTTTCAGATTTGTCCAGTCTTCGTATAGGTTGTATTATTGTCGTCTTTTCGTAGTTTTCCTACCTTTTACTTTTTTAACGTTCCTTCACTGATTTCAACAAACCAACGTATTTCAGTCAGTAAAAATAGAATGATTTGTCCGGTAAAGCTTTGGAGATCAGTCTTAATCCTGAATTTCTTTCCGAATGATATAACTTTTTCCTGAAGAGTCAAACCTTGCTCTGGAGTGCAATGTTTTAACGTTTAACACTGACTGGAAAAATATTGTTGCGCATTAGTGCTTGTGCTCGAGCTCCGGTTGATTATGCCTTTTACAAGATGGGTTTCACGTTTTAGTCTGTGGATGAAATTCTTAAGTGTGACCATTCGAATGATAGCTTTTGAGACGTCCTTTCATGTAGAGTCCTTTATTTTGCTCTACAAGGTGGTTCTACCTTTCGAGTCTATGGAAGAAATCCTATAAAAGTGTGACCAAACGCAGTACTTTCCTGTCGGTACTGTTTATTACGCAGTACTAGATAGTTCGAGCTGATTTGTCAGCATGTGATTGAGAAACTGTGACCATTGAAACGAAACTGTTGAGTAGTTCTTTCCTCTGGTATTGTTTCTCGATATTTCGCAAAATCAAATCTGGTCATTTTTTTCCAGTATTGAATTCGACCCTTTTTCAGTCAAATGGTGAAGATAGCGGTGATCCTTACCTTTTTCGCAGCAATTCATCTTGGCTTCCTCAAACGTATTCAATCTCTCCTCATAGTGCGCTAATTTCAGTTCCAATCTGACAAATAACGCGCCGAAAATGAGGGCACACAGTACACATAGGATTGTGCGAATATGAAGATGTGAATCACCCTTTAGAGACGGCATAGCGCTTTTTACTATTTTGCGAGTTTAGAATCTGAAATTAATGTAGCTACGTGATGAATGCACGAGGAAATGTGATAGGACCGCTGGGCATCAATGCCAGGGCGGAACTAGACAGGAGTGCATACTGATGAATGGAACATATGATCGGTGAAAACAGAATGCATTCAACACTCGATTTAGTCTTAGTCTTATTATATTCATCTCCTTTTCTTACCTTTTATATGTAGTTTTCCATTTATTTAGCGTTTTCTTTCAGGTTCGTCAGTTTTTTAACTGTAATGTGTTTTACCCTCATGAAATAAAGCTATTATTATTATTATTATTATTATTGTTATTCCCCCAAGTTCATCGCACGACACTTAAATCGTATCCAAAGTCCGGAGGGGACTGCTCTATTTAAGACGTGTGGGGTAAGTGCCGTCCTAAAAGATTGGCCTTGAGTGTGTTTGGTGATTTGACAGATATTTTCTAGACTTAGCTTCTTGTTATGAAACGGGGTTTTTATGCAAAGGGTGTGAAGACTAGATGCCACAAGCCAGGGTTAAAGGGGGTTGAAAAATCAGATCTTTTGTCTGAATTAGAGAGAGCGGTCAAAGACCTGGAAGTAAACCCGCCCTGCCCCCGCTCCCTCCCACACAAAGACAGTCGGTCTACGTCTTTCGAAGGTTTTTTTTTGTTCAGCCCGTTTATCGAGCCTATCTTGTCACCAAACAATACTTTGTTTGTTTCTCCTCCAAGAGTCTCCCTCTTGAAGAAAGGCGAGGATTTACGTGTCTATTATTCCATCTGTTGGAAGCATGACAAAATACTCTGCAACAGGTAATTTAAAAGAAACCTCTTTTCTGTTTCGCCCTGTTTCAGCTACACAAGCCAAAAAAACTACCTTTCAAGTTTCAATAGCTCACGTGAGAGACTCGCGTGACTGCTGGCATGCTACGGGCGCCAACGCATTGCAATCGGGTTACGCGGTGGGACGCGCTAAGATGTAAACATTTTTTTTTCACTGCTATTTAAAACAAGCTTTCTAATTAAATAAAGGCACAGAGAATCTGTTTAGATTGTATTCAATTCTTGTAATTTCAAACAAAATTCATCTTTGTTTCATTTCACTTCTAAGACAGAGCTTGTAAATACCCAGCCTCGGCTCTGTAGTGGGGATTACAGTCTTCTGCTGCTCTTTGAGATTTCAATGTTTTGGATTTTGAAGTTTCCATATTTTCTGGCGAGAATTAACTTTTCTGGCGAGAATTCTTCATGTTGAGTATCTTTTTTAGGTTAACTTAACATACTAACCAATTGACGGGATCGATGGAAAGGGGGCACAAAATGTCCCCACTTCAAAAACGAGCGGGGACCTGACATCGAATCACAAATACGCTGGAAATCAATCAATAATAAATAATCGGTCACACAAAAAGGCGTACCAGAAATAGCAGTTTCCAGAATTGGCAAGTTTAAGAAAGTCTCGATGAAACTGAAGTCAACAACTTTGTACGTCTCTACTCTAAATAGCTTGTCCCCCTCCCGTGTGTCCCATTTTATAAGCCATTTTTCATTCAGTTTCTAGTGAACCGATTATTTCCAAACTTAGCAGGACTACAGTACCACTTTTAAGGAGCTTTCTCGGTTGGTATCAATCAAACAACAACAGCTCGTTCCAATTCCTCTGCTCATTTCTAAAACGGCTAAATGTTTTGAGGGCCTTTGCTGTGCCAAAACTGGTCTAAATTTAGCTTTTAATTTAAAAAATTGATAAGAATCTACGTCTAGCTTACAAAAAAGAGCCCGCATAGGTTTTTCGAGTTTTTGGTCAATTAACACAACAGCGAACCAAACGTGATGCCCGCCAGAGGAAAGAAAAAGTAAGCGAAGTGACTAGAGAGAAAATCCATCAGCAATGTGTCATTCCCAGTCCAAACAATGGTGTTGATAAACTGATGATTTAATACTGTGGATGTTCTTTTTCACAGTTTCCATCTGTCTGTGATTTCGCTCCCTCTTCGAGTCTTCAGCAGGTTTGTCAAAAAGAACTCTCCTGTTAAAAATGAAACAAACGAACAATTATTCCCGAAATCGGTATTTATACCCTTGAATGTGGAAGGGGAAGGGGGGAATTGAGGGAAAGAAGTATTTTTTTACTCACCAGCTTTGTAGGATGAACGCACGAGTGGCCCGCTAGCTGTGTAAGCAAAGCCAAGCTCATTTCCTATTGTTTCCCAGTGTTTGAACTTTTCAGGGGTTACATACTCTGTGACCTGCACAGGAAATGAAAGCGGAGATGGCATCAAAGAAATATCGGTGATATACAAAGGTGCATTGAGGTAAATGTATGTGATGGATAAAACAGCCCCATGAATCCTCCCCTTGTTTTCTTTTTTCTTGATTACATTACCCTTTTCCTTATTCCACGTCTTCCAGGTTGGCCGTGGAAACTTATCAGTCAAATTACTGTTATTTGTTTAAGGGCATAGGCATATATTTTGACTAGTAAACTTTTGAGACAAAAAATCAGAAATTTCTGTAGAAATTTTTTACGTCACCGCTACAATCCATCACTCTGTCTTTGACACTCCTAACAATTAAGTTAATGATCACGTGGTCTGGTACAGTCACCAGACTTTTTGCCGACATTGCAAGAACTTTGTTCACTTCTTCCAAACTGTGGTCTTGGGAGAGTTACAGCTAGAATGGCCAGAAAAAAAATGGTGAAGGCGTCTGGTACGTTACCTTGAGATGAAGTCTTGTTGGTTGCATATACTGTCCTAATGTCACACAATCTACGTTAGCTTCACGGAGATCTGTATAAAAAAGAATAGACAAGTTTCAGGACTTTCATAAGAGGTTCACAGATACCGCGCAGGACGAAAATTACGCGGGATTTTATATTTGCGACCCTCGCTCCGCAGAAAAATTAAGCAAAAACAAGATCACGAGGAACAAAACTCTAGCGAAATTGTTCTCCAGAAAAATATGGTATACTGTATTGGACTAACTTAGAAGTTCAAAAAACATTGTTTAAACAGACAAATAAAAGCCCCAGAAATAGATACAAAATATATATATTTTAAATCTAATAGAAACCAAACATTTTATTGCCGTTCACGTGATAACTGATTCCACAAGCTCTTCTATCACAAATGATGCAATAACCCCTAAGCATCATAAAAGCCCTTTCTTTTGGAACTGAATTCCAAGAACAGTGTCTTGCCTATCGTTAAACCGTTAATTTCCAAGCTCTTTGCAACGCTACAAGCACTTCCAAAAATTAGGAAAGCTTCAAATTTAAACAAACACAGTTGCACAGCAAGTAGGTTTCCTTTGGTATATTAACTAGAACCGTAAACCAAAAGATGCAATATATGCATGGAAGAACAAAGTAGATATTTTGGTATTTTAAGGAATGAAGTTTACCTTTCATCGTTTGTAGGACCTCCTCATCTGTTTCACCCAGGCCCAGCATCAAAGAACTCTTTGTCACCATGTTGGGTTGAATTCTTTTCACATGTCTCAGTACCTCTAAAGACTGCTTGTAGTTTGCTCTTGGATCACGCACAAGCCTATGATAACAAATTTCATGCCATTGAAAAATATGAATTTTGAACAAAAGGAAAAACAAATAACGCTATAATGAAAAGAGTTGTTACGCTCAAAAGTTTGCAGCCAGTTGTATGGAAACTGAGGAAGTTATTTATCTAAATCCCATTGTTTTGACAGCCAAATGTTGTTACCTAATAAGTCGTGCATGAAGAATGTCACCGAAGGAAATTAAATCTCTTGTACTCACAACTGTAGCCTGTCCACAGTTTCAACATTATGAGCGTACACATCCAGTCCTGACTTTACTACAGCCTCTACACCTTTCAGATCACCTCGAAAATCTCCAGTCAAACATTCTACAAGTATTGAAGGATTCCTGAAGAGGACATGAACATATGAACACGTGTCACGCAGCCCAATCAAACTAAGTAAAAGGCTAATGGACAGTGGTCATAAGGCCAGATAGACTTCTTCGTTAACGGATTTTGTTCTATCTTTCTTTAGCGACCACTGTTAGCGACTGTCATTATTGGATGGCTGGCATTTACCGCTGGACGTTTCCTCTCACTCATCTCTCATTCCAACTTTCTCAATGCCGCCTCTGGCAATCATTTTTATCAAACCATCAGGCCTACCTGTTCTCATCTTTTTCTCTAAAGAGTCGCAGAACAGCTTCAATTCTGAGGTCCTTTTTTTTTTAATTCTCTGCTCTTGCTTCTTTCAAATAATGTTCTATGCTTCAGCAGTTAAAATGATCAAAACTTGTCTTTTTCGGAATTCAAAGATTGCTGTTAACATGTAATACATTCTAGCTCATTAGAATCGTGATGAGGTTTAGCATGTGGTTAGTACTTACACACATAAGGCTTGGCTCAGCACGTCCATCACAATTACACAGATGATGTATTTAATATTGATCTTAAATGGTATCACTACTGTCCTCAATCAGTCATACCCAGCCCGATAAATGCAGTCATCCTAAAATCACCAAAAACCCAGACAACTTATTGTTCCTGTTCACTACCTCTTTTTGATTTGTGTCACTGTTTCTGCAAAATGAGCAGCTCCTCCATCTGGTAAATCTTAAAACAATCACACAAAAGTTAAAAATCATTAACATGTAGTATGTAAAGTCCTTTCCAGTTTTATAATTACAGTTTCAGACTGTCAGTTTTTGAGAACAACACTACTTTTCCTTTCAACTCAACCTACCGTCTCTATCCACAGATGTGATGACAATATAGTCCAGGCCCCAGCGCCTGATGGCCTCAGCAGTGTTAGCTGGCTCACTGGGGTCAGGCGGAGGAGGTTTTTTGTTTGTTTTAACAGAACAAAATCTACAGCCTCTTGTACACTGGTCACCAAGAATCTGAGAGGAAAAAAGTTTAATGTTTAAACTCACAGGAGTTTTCAAGAAGATATCTCCAGAGAAAAATTAAAATGACAGCAGATGACTCACTTCTTTGTAAGAAGAAAGAAATGTCTTATAAAACTATGAACATGCAGAGTGACACATTAAAAAAGTTTTTAATTTATTTTGACCTCTTTCTTAGAACTTCTTGATGGGTTCCGTTTTAACTGTTTGAATCAAAAGGCAATAAAAGATGTACACTGTAGATACCGTAATTGGTCTAGTCAAGTGGCTGTGTTAAGAGTTACAAGCTATGGACATCTTACTCTAAATACATAAATGCAAGTAGGTTTTAGAATTTGTTAGTACTTTGGATTTTTTTGTAACTTCAGTTTTCCCTATTATCTTCTTTTTTCACTTGGTAAATAAGCATTGTGTTGCTAGAGGCCTAACCAGTCTCATCAGTTTGAAATAAAATAATGTTTCCTGCCTGCCTACAACACATCATGTACAGTACAATGTTAAAATAAACATTTTAAATTAAATGTTCTGACACTGACAACAAGACGTTTTGATGATAGCACTTCCTTCAATAGTAGCACAGGATGTGATATCTGCTTATAAGCCTAACAGTGGTTTGTAGTCAATTTACATGTGACAATGCACTTCATAATTCTACTCTAGTCAAGACAGTTCAGGGCAGCAACCCACAAATATTTTTAATTTAAACTTTTATTCTGCTGTTAAAGAATTAGTGAACTAACTATACTGCTGCCATACCATTATTGTTGCAGTGGCTGTCTCATACTGCCCTCCACCCCAGCATTCACCAATATTGGGACATTTGGCTTCTTCACATACCTGCCACAGTAAACCCAAGATTCATGTTTTATATGGCATGTCAAAATCAACTATTTAGCTCACAAAATGGGTTTAATACTAAGAATCAACAGGAAAAGTCTTTTTCTGTTGATAGGAAATGTCCTTTACTTAGTTTGCTGGCACAATGCAAGTCTATAGTACAAAATTTCAAGATTTAATAGAGGCCCCCTGTACATGAAAATGGACTTTCTTGTTTTTCTACAAATTAAAGCACTTTTGGCAGAAAAGAAACTATGTCAGGTTTCTATTGCTACTAATAAGTTAATCTATCAAGAAAGTCTTAAAGAAAGTCACTCTTAATAAAACAAGGCACCATATTATAAAATGATCCTAGATTTCAAAAATAAATCAAATTTATAAATTATTTCTTTATTAATCATAACTATAACAAAATTCTCGAATGTGATTGGCTATCACCAGCCATGATTTGAGCATTAATAGGACAGTTAGGACAGTGTAATTGGACAGTGTACGCATCATGCCTAAGTAATTG
>Ga0126336_10001633_pt1 | contig 12025 bp, 10 predicted proteins | sample SidCmetagenome_FD_92530 | JGI IMG/M metagenome (GOLD analysis project Ga0126336, IMG submission 92530) | Coral microbial communities from El Islote,Puerto Morelos, Mexico - Siderastrea C C metagenome | ecosystem: Host-associated > Invertebrates > Cnidaria > Coral | place: El Islote,Puerto... | reverse complement strand
TTGCGTAATGACGAATTTAAAGTTTGCATATTTTCTTCATTGGCGTTAATGGCGAGAGAGCCTTCGAAAAAAATTTTCTTTAATGCAGTAAATTTCCTTTAATCGTGCTAAAATTAACATCAAAGTACTATTCAAGGAATAGTCTGATACAGAAAAATATAGAGCTCGCCAGAAATCGCTACATTTTGAAGTGGTGAGACCGTCAAAATTCCCTATTTTGGGGTCACACCACCGCCAAATATCGCCAGCTCGCGGTGCGGGCGATTTTGGCTTAGAAAAAATTATTTTGTAACATTTACAGAAAATATAATGCTAATGTTTACTTTTAGACTAAGATAGTTTCGTGGGTAAAGTTTGAAGGAAATTGATTTTCTGACCCGAAATGCCGCGGACCGCTTTTACAGAGATTGTCACTTAAGAGACATTTCGCAAGTGAAATCAGTTGACAGATGATAATTCTTCGCCTTAATATGAGCCAGTGTTTCCTCAGTTTTCCATCATCTCTTCAGAACTTTCGACATTTTTAAATAAACCACCATTATTTTCAGTGTGTCTACAATTTGACAAAAATGGCCACGCTAAAAACTTTAAATTATCATTTTATCCTGTTTAACGTATTCTAAAGATTACAAAATTGCCGCATATAACTCAGCGGCCTCTTAATGGACGCTACACACAAACTAACTAAACTTTGTCTAACCCACCGACGTTCTTAATGTTTTCCTTAATCGAAAGACGTTAGTTGATGACATGAAACCACTCAACCTAAAAAAATAGCTCCAAAGGTTTCTTTGGAAAAATTTTTGAAAAACCTAGGTACTGTACTAACCTTTTGAACTGCACGTTTGCCCGTGGATCGGGGAGGATGACTCCAATGAAATCCACAAGATAAAAACAAAAAGCATAATCGCGAAAAAATCGCAACAGTTCGATGGAACTGCCGCTACACCCAGACAAAAACTGCAGACTTTGTGAATAAGTAGCTAACAAACTGAGGCAACATAAAGTTCCGATATTGTGCTTTGCATGTCAGTTTTCAGCCAATAGAAATGCGGAGGTCGCAGCTGTCGAATGATGAGTAAGTTACACGGGTCAGTCATCAATTTCAAAACTAACAGAACGGAGAGGAGATCTTATTTGTTCTTCCACTTAATTGGAGTAACCTATGGAATATTTAAACAGGAGGAGGAGGTGGGGCACAGCTTGCCTGTTATTAATTACTTTTCAGTACGTGACATCCTCCAAGTTTGAGTTTTTCAGGTTTAAGACCGCCCCCGGCAGCACATGGCTTGATGGCGGCAGCACATGGTCCGACTGAGTTTGAGTTTCCCGATATGGATAACTTCTTGGTATTTAATAGCGATAAAAATCAATTTAAATGGACTGGTTCCGTTGAGCAATTTGAATCCTTCATGCTTCAAAGACTGAATTTATCGATAGAAGATGTGCAATCGAAGTCCAACCACGGGACTTGTGTGGTTTGGAAGACACCCAATGCAACTTTCAACTTTTATTTGAAGACAAAGACCCTGCAAGTTCAAGGTAAAGCGGAAGAGCACACAAGAAAAATTCTTCTTCATTCTTTGGGTCAGTCTTATCAAGACTCGACGGCCGGTGAAACTGTCCTCGTTAATGAAGCAGATAACCCATCTATCGAACCAACGCCGTCACCGTTTATCAGCGACGACATGTCCAAGGAGCCTAAGAGTGCGGCCCAAGATGATTTCTTCCCGGTCATAAATGACATTACTATCGATCCAGCATCAACTACCAAATCAGAAATATCTGCCTTTCGATTGCCAAAAGAAAATAGAAGAGATGTCTGAAGAACTTGAATTGCTTTGCTTGAACAAGAAAACTGCCATTATGTAAATCAGCTTCAGACTCAGATAAGCGAAATGAAATAAAGCCCTTTCACCTTTTTCGACTATCAAAAGGAAATAAAAGAGATGTCTGAAGAGCTTGTTTTGCTAAAGCAAGAAAACCGCCAATATGCAAATCAGCTTCAGACTGCTAATGAGGAGAAACAAAGCCTTATCATCTCTTTGCGCCTTTTGGCTAACGAACTGAGAAACACAAATCTACATGATCATGTTGACACCCGTCTGCTTGCTGAAAATACACCTTATTCCAAAATGGCGGAAAATACATTATTCTTTTGTCTCCATATTAATTGGCCCTTGTTGCCTCGTTTTAAGCCAAATGTTCCTTTGCATTCTGCAGATGAGATCGAGACAACAAGGGCAAATTAACAATTAGACAAAAGAGTAATGTATTTCCGCCATTTTGGAATAAGGTATATAAAAGTCTTCAAGAAACTATAAACATACTCAACGCTGACAACCAACTCTTGACTAACAAGGTGGCCGAATTATCAAATCGCCATGGAATGCAAGTCCTCAACGATCAAAATCAAGACCAAGCTTCAAATTTCAAAGAAGTAAGATCGAAAAAGAAAACGAAAAAATCAAGAGACTCCAAGTCTACCCAAGGGCAACAAGCTGCCACTGGTATGGATCAAGAGCACGTAGCAACTCAGCGTAATGATACAACAATAATTATTGGAGACTAGATAATCAAAGGGCTACGTAATGATCTGTTAAGCCGTGCGACCAAACGCCGTGTCACTGTCCGAAGCTTCCCCGGTGCATCATCTAGCGATATGAAGCACTATTCATATCGAACAGCCGCGACAGCTCGAACCTCGTGAAATTATTCTCCACGCAGGTACCAATGATCTTAGACATTCCTCTCCGCGTGCTGTTGCTGAAAAGCTGGTTGACTTGGGAAACCTTGTTTCTTCGTCCTCTCCAAGCACAAAAGTCACAATCTCAGCCTTATCACAGCGCTTCGACGAGGAGTCTCTCGGGAAAAAAGTAACGGAATGCAACAAAATTATCAAATCCTTTTGCAACCAAAACGGTTGGTGTCTTGTCCAACACCCGAACACTGACTTATCCTGCGTCAATAGTCAGAAACTACATCTAAATAGAAAAGGTATTGCTATCTTAGCGAGTAATTTTGTAAATCGTTTATCTAATTGCTGTAATGCACACTCATTAACTGAAGTGGACGCAAATTTAGCCTCGTCTCTTAATAATGCTTCTGAAAATCAACATCCTATAACAGTGCTAAAAGGCCGCGGTTTTAAAATGGCGTGTTTAAATATTAATAGCCTTACTAAACACATTGATGAACTTCGTATTGCTTTAAGTAATCAATGTGTTGACATTTTAGCTATTAATAAAACTAAACTCGATGGCAGTATATCTGATAATGAAGTAACAGTAGAGGGCTATAATATAATCTGCCGCGACAGACTAGTTAATGGTAGATTTGGCGGTGGCATTTGCTTCTATATTAAATCTAATATTTATTTTATTTTGCGTGAGGACCTCGAAATTAAGCCTCTCGAAATCTTAATCGAAGTTCGCAAACTTAGTTCTAAGCCATTTGTAATCTCTAATTGTTATAGACCCCCAACTTATCTGTGGATCTTTTTTCTCATCTTGATACACTTTTAAGGAAATTAGATGCTGAAAACATCGAGCATTATCTCATGGGGGATATAAATTGTGACCTTCTTTCCGAAAATAATGCTAACATTAATGCTCTTCCAAACGTCTCGGATGTTTATGGGCTGAAGCAACTTATCACTGAGCCAACTCGAATAACACCTTCTTCTAGTTCCCTTATAGACTTATTTTTCACCAATCAGCCGGATTTTGTTTCCCTTTCAGGTGCGTCACATGTAAGTATCAGTGATCACAGTTTGGTTTATGCCTCTCGAAAAGTCTCAATTCCTTCCGCTTCTAAGGAAATTCAACTATTAAATTACAGGCAATTTAAACACTTTGAAAGTGCGAATTTTAGAGCTGATATGTTAAGGACCGTGCCTCCTTTTGTTACTGCGCATACGTCCTGCGCATCTCGGGAAATTCGGGTCTCTTAAGGAATTTGCCCACTAATACAACAATATTTTTGCACGGTTTAAGACTATGTGGAAAAAGCAGATCTTAGCAAGGGCTATCAGAATCCAAAAAGAAAACTGGGGGTAACCACGCATTTTTCAGAGATAATTGAGCTAAAATTTGGAAAGAAACTGCCATACATTCTTTGTATTTTAACGCTTTTTTGAATCATGGTCGATTAATTATCTCTGAAAAATGCGTAGTTACCCACATTTTTCTTTTTGGATTCCAATACCCTTGCTAAGATCTACTTTTTCCCCATAGTAACAACCTTTGCAAAAATACATCTGTATTAGGAGGCACCGTCCTTAAGTCAACCCTGGGATATTCTCAAGGGACTTGAGAAATGAAATGTGGTTAAAATGGAAGGCGCTTTTCCTAAGTATGTGTGATGCTCACGCTCCGCTAAAATCTAAACGTTTGCACCCTTCTAAATCCTCGTGGATATACCACCAGGCTCAAAAAGAGAATGAACTATCGAGACCATTTGAAAAAGAAAGCTGTCAAAAGTAACAGTCTGAACGATTGGAATCATTATCAGACATTAAAATACCAAGTAAACAACGAAATTAAGATCGCAAAACAAGATTACCATGTTACTGCTTTTGATAAGTTCTCCAGCGACACACGGAAAACGTGGCATATTTTATGAAGATTCAAAGGCAACTTATTTTTTGGTGGGAAGATAAACAAACTTTATTTTGAGATGACAATGAATATATGTTAAGGCATACATCAACTGCGGAAATGAAATGAAACGAGAATGATCAAAACACTGATGTACGCAATTAAAGAAATTGCTATTGAGCCTGAAAAAGATGTTCGGTGCCGGGGGGACTTTTCCAATACAAATCTCTTAAATTCGCACGATCCGTACCCTGATCAAAATTTAGAGTAATATAAAACATTAGCGTTAATGGTTCGTTGACCAGCACATTCGCGAACCTCTTCTGTGATAGGCAATAATAAACTATTTAACAATATTACTACAAGACAATTGGCAACCATCAACATTCCCCACGCTTTATGCTGAGAGCTCTCGTAAGCAAAACCCTTTGCTGTTTCATCACGTGGTCGCTTACTAAAGCCCATTATAACCGACCAGCTCTAGCTGCGACCACTTTCCTTAATTCCCGAGGTGGTCGCTTTCGAGAGCTTCGACTGTACTTAATTTTAAATTTATCAGTGTGTATTTCCATTAAACGTAGTGTGTAAGTGACTTTCTTCTCACTGCACAAAGATATATCCCATGGCATTGTTATGTTTGTCGCCATTATCTCCTCCCCATTTAGCCTCGTTTCCACACGTGTTGGAGTCATCAGGATGTCCTCCAGTACCAAACCCGATTCTGGAATCACACCGGTAACAATGGTTTCCTTCGTTACCAAGGATACCGATTCTTGCTTTGGAAAGGCTACTCTCAGTCCTAGCGTTGAAGCCTTCCTTGTTACAGTGAGGCTGCAAGGAAGCTTCAGACCCGGTGAGAGACTTCCACGTGTCCCGTCCCAGCGAGGTGGCGCGGTATTGTCCGTCGGCAATCAGTGAGTACAGGGAATCAGCTTGCTTATCTATGACAACAAAATTGAGCTGCTCGCCGATCTTCATACCGAGGCAGATTTTGGAGAACGGTGTGTTCCAGAAGGTCGGCAACTTGGTCTCTTGTGTGTCGAACCCAGTCTCCCTTCCTGCAAGGTTGAAGGTTTCCTTGTTTCTCCAAAGGCTGGAATCATAGTGGAAGGTTGACTGCGTGTAAATAATAACAATTAACAAACAATATAGAAAGGCATAATAAAAAAAAGGTCTACCAGGACGATCAGGCCCCAGTTGTTCAAAGGCTGGATAACTTTATCCACTGGATAAATCACTATCCAGCAGTCAAAATGTATTGGTTGGAGTGTATTTTATCCGCTGGATAGTGATTTATCCGGTAGATAAAGATATCCAACCTTTGAACAACTGGGGCCAGATGTCTAAAGGTTAATGAACCGTGCAGTTGTACCTTTGGAAACGTTAATAATAATAATCGCATTGAGTGTTAGGTTGAGAACAAATTAATCAATCAGGCAATGGTAGATTTAACCATTTTCCTTTAGAGTACTCTCCTTTCATCTCAAGTTAGAGCTAAAGACATTAAGATCATTAAGATGAGCGTCAGACACCTTCCCAGTGACAAATGATTGTAAAATACAACAATATCAATGACTTTCTGTCATCCGTCCCGCCCTACGATACATTTGCAAGGTTCAGCAGCACCTTATTTCCGTCAATCTTCATGAGCAGCGTCCATCCTCCATCTCCACATGTTCCAGAGGTGGTCATGTGACAGTAAACGTTGAAAGCTTTATTCCTCACGATCAGTGTATAGGCTTTGCACTCATTAGATCTGAAGAACAGAATGGGGTCGTAATAGATTAGGACGTTCAGATTTCATTCTTATAAACTGCATGTGCTACCGATCGCATGATCAGATCAATTTCAGCACATTCGTATTTGTTTGCATTAACCGACCCTCTTGTATAGTGGTTATTTTAATAACATTGTGCCCGGATCCACTAACAAATTTTTGCTACTTACATCTTTTTGTCATAAATTTCCTTGCACGATGAAACTGCATCACAGAATAAAGAGAAAATAAACAGTTCACATGTTACTGGAGAGACACTAACCAAAGGTAAAAAATAAAAGAAAAGAAAGCCTTAAATTTTATTATAACATAGTTAGCATGTCCGCGCAATCAAATTCACCACACATAAGCGTGTCTTATTTAACAATTGGTTCATGCTTTAGCTCGCATTCATCGAGTTATGATGCACGCGGTAAGTTTGGAGAGCATTCGAGAAGGTTGAGTTAGGCTGCGCCTCGAGCAACTCTTACGCTTCTCTCAATATTATTATTGTTATTATTATTATTATTATTATTATTAAAACTAACAATGTTTTAGCAGTTAAAAAACGTTTCTTTTTCATTATGTTACAACAAACATAAATTGCATTCACTTAACATTTTTTTAGATGGAGAAATATTTCTCCCGTTGACACTCCTTGAAATTTTTCTTCTAAAGTCAAAAACCGAAAAAAGTACCTGGATCACAATTCCTGCTGTCTCTATAGTATCCCGGATTGCAAGTGCAGTTGTATGATCCGTTGGTGTTATTGCACACAGCATCAGTACTGCACTTGTGCGATCCAATAGCACACTCGTCGATATCTTAAAAATAAGACCAGTTAATTTGGTAGTTCATAGCAATAAATGGTTTTAGAACGACAAGTCATGGAGCAGGTCGTAGAGACAGGGAGATTAGCTGGTTTCTGTCATACATTTCATTTGGAAGTAAAAACGCTTTTCTTGTAACCAGGGGCTTCGTTTTGTACGCGAGATGCTTGGGAAGCCCAAGGAATCATGGACACTCTCTTTATATCAGTCCTTCCCTGTCGTCCACGGACCACAAAAGCGCCTGGGTACAAGGCAGATAAAGAGGGAATCAGAGCTAGTGCATAGCCTGGGTTCGAATCCCAGAATCAGCGTCATTTTCGAGGCCCCTCATCCAATAATGAAGAAGAGGCTGTAATGGTCTTAGTATGACCTAAGCCAAGAGAAGTTTTCATGCACCTTCCGATCAGGCATCTGGCCTGTATAAACCTTTTGACTTTGACACGAAATTTGAAGTTTTTGCGTTGATAAAGAAACATAGGCTTTCAGTTAGCTTGGAACTAAAAGGTCGTTAACAGTGTTAATGACAGTTACACCTGTCTTGCAGTGTTTTCCCTTAAATCCAGCAGTACACAAACAGCGATATCCTTTGTCTGTAAAACCGGTTTGACAGGTTGCGTTGTTCTTGCAAGGTCTCTTCAGACAGGCATTCTATAACAAAACAAATTCCTGTGAACATTCACTGAACCCTAGAAGACACTGGTGCTTTAGTAGAAAAACCAAAGGAATGCCCATGAACTAATATAAAGTACTGTAGCTGTATTTGATTATATATTTCTTCTGGAAACTTAACTAGTATCTTTGCACCACGGTACAAATACGCCGACTTTGTCTCCAGTTTGTCCTTCTGTCCTTCGAAAGTTGAATTATTCAGTTCGCAATTGTATTTCCCATTTCCACTCGCCGCTTTTTGCCAGTTGTAGCTTATACAGTTGGGTTCCATGTAGCATACCGTCTCACAGAAATCACCATCCATCACGTCAACGGTACGAATCACGTGGTTTTTTAGGCGTTTACCATCAAACGTATGGTCGGGCCTGAATTCCAGATGGCGGCAATTGTCTGAGAAATAGAAGAGAGAGAACATTGTGAACGAAGATACGTTCGAAACTAAACGAAAACAAAGTACTGAGTTAAGTTGCAAAGGTTCGTGCAATTTGTTACCCCCGCAGGGATTTTGTCTACAGGCAAAATCCCTCGGAACTGTCCTTCTAGTCCGCACGTATATAAAGTAAAGTGAAGTAAAGTACTTACAGTTAAAATGTACAGTAAATACCAGATCAATTCTCGATTTGCCAGAACAGGGCGCGCATGGAATCGGTGGGTAATGATGACGTTTCATCACTAAACGCCCGAACGGAATAGATGGGTAATGATGACGTAGCATCAGTAAACATGTGGGTAATGTGTCGGTGTCAGTAAATCAAAAATCTCTATCTAGGGGGTGCACGGTATTCACAGAAAACTCGTGGGTTGTTTTGCCGTCAGTCATGCTGTGTGCGCTTCCTTACCGCACATGTTTTCAGTATATAAATCCCGAGGAGCAGCGTTTTGAAGGCGAGAGAGAAACTGTTGTTTTTATTTCCGTTTGCCTGATTATATCTCTGTAGAAGGCCAACCTAAATTGTCAGGCCACGAGAAGGAAAAGTTCAAGTTCGACCTGAGAAATTGTGGATCCAGAGACGCTGCGTAAGACTATTTGTCAGAAAGGCATTATACAGAAATCTTTTGGAAACGATTTGTCGACACATTAATCCCTTTGAGGGACTGAAAGCCTTGGTCCATAAACAAGCAAGCATTGCTTAGCGAACGAATCAGTTAGGTTTTTAATTCGCGAGAAATATTGTGTTACAAGATTGTATTACGTCGCGTGGAAACACAACAACTCTAGCACTTGCCTTCAGAAAAAGCTCATGGAAACAATAAATTTCTTGTGAAAATTCTAGGTTGAATTTTTCAGTTGCAAGTCGAGCTGAGACCTTATTTTTTATAACTTTTCAGACATAGCAAGATAGTTTGGGTGACTAGGAAATTGCAGCACATAGACAAAAATAGCCGCTTTTGTGTTTTTACTTGATTTATTTCGAATACAGTTCATGTAGTTGATTGTCTCTGTACGTGAGAAATCTCGCTTGTAATGTAAGAAATGCGTCCGAGAAAGCGCATTTTGTATCAAAAGTCACGTTCGTGGTACTTCATTCCCTATATGGAAATTATTTCCATGTCGCTGCAAGTTGCTTTCCCGCATTTTAGTACAATTTCCCCATAAACTTTCCACTACAATGTTTGTTCTAATAAAGAACTTAGATTATAGTAGAAAAAAGTTTTATTTCAACAATATAGGACGAACAAATCGTTTGCCACGCATTGCTGTAATATTTCAAGGCACGCGACTCTTGCTGCATGCTTATTGTCGCTCTATTGTCCCTCATTCAATTGATAGGTTCGACTCATTTGCACCCAAACAATATTTACCCAAGACGTTCCACAGTTAACAGAAAAAATAGAGCTCATTTGTATTAGTGATCGATGTGTTGCAATTGGCGCGATTCCGTAAGTTCATGAAACCTCATCACTGGACTGAGTGCTAATCTCAACTTGGCCTGCTTCTGCAGAAACAATCTAAAACCTAAATTAGGGCCGGGTTGCACTAGGAAAAATTTGGTACATTTTTGTCATACTTCAGAAAGAAATGTGACCAAATTGGCTGAGTCAAGTGCAACCTAGGTTTCTGGGCGAACAGCCAAAAAATCTTTAAGGGAGCCGTCGTCCTGTGATTGGTCTGATTTGCACGTGGGATGGTTTTGGTTTTATTCGCTGAAAATAACCGTTAAACAAGTGCAACCACCTTTGGTAAAGATGAAAAAATTTGGTCGAACAGGCCAAACTTCAAAGGAGCCGTTTTCTCGCCTTGAAGCTGGAAAAAAATTTCGCCATTCCATCGCACTTCCGACTCTAGATGACGATATCGTTCTAATTAAACATTGTTTTCATCCTTGAGAAACACAACATTTGCATTTTGCAGTCCGTGCATTTTGCGTGGTATATATTCTTCTTTTAATTCAAATACTAAGGTATGAATTGCCGTGCGCTAGCCGATAAATTCCTAAAGCTAAAACTTTTTCTTGTGGAATACGGACACTAAAGCGCGTGTTCTGTTTGGTCATCCATGGCCCCAGGATACCTAAAAGAGCCAGGAAAGTGTTCCTATCCATTCTCAACTAGCTGGCGGCGAAAGTAATCTTCCGGAATATTTCTGTCGTGGAAGTGTATTTCAAAGCATGACTCTGTTGGAGGCGGTTAACTCCAAGGCCATGAAAACGAAGTCCAGTATTGCACTGATAGTGCAACATCAACATCACAAGTGCTATTGAGTTTTGTTGAGCCTGAATTTGAAAATTCAATGAAAATCCCAAACCAAAAAAATCATATGAATTCGATCCATGTTTTGGCCTCTGATGTGATAAAAAAACAACTCTCCACGTGCATTTTTGATTGTCCTAATGCAAATCATCAGGTTGTTTTCACAAATTGGAACCTCCTAAATTTTGTCAAAATTTTAGCGCCAAAAAACAAGAAAAAATTTGAAATTGGTCTAGTGCAACCCGGCCCTTATACTACAGAAAAATAAATACCACACAAAAATGTTTTTAAGTAAAACAAGAAAAAGGAAATCTTCAAAATCAATAAATACGATCACAAAACCTCTTAACAGAGGGATCAGCTGCAGTGTCAACTATTACTAGCTGATTTATCTCAGTTAGGGAAGATCAGTTAGTCGTGTTCGATCCGTTTAGATTTAACTGCTTTAAAGGTTCTTTTTCGCGTTGAATTCCGTTAACGTCAAGCAAGTATAGTTTTTTGTGGGGGGAGGAGGGAGGGTTGCAAACTGTTCAGTGATTAATTCTGCTTTGTTTTTTTGTTTTTTTTTTTTTATCAAGATAATTTTTCAAGTTAAAATTAGACCGTTTAGTCCCCTAAAGTATGCTTTGGAAATAAAAAATATCATTTTAAAGGCTCACCCAAACACATTTTTCCCGTGTTAGTCACTTTTGACTTTGTTTAAATAATTCAATAAATTCAGCATTGCATATATTTCAGTTCTAAAATGTTGAAATTCTAAAGCGTGTCAAGCAGTGCCAACCGTTTAAAAGTTGTATTTCAAATTGTCGGGAAAAGAGAATTATATATTTAAAACACAAGAAAATACAACATGTTTTCTTGAACAAAACCGAAATAATAAAAATTAATAAAGAAAACTATTATTCAGCCGCAACAAAGCATCCGTTTGGCAAGGGGTTTATGCATTTAAACAAGGACCCAACAAACCAAGCCACCTGCCAAAAGGTAAATATCACGAAGCCATCTCGGCCAAAATTAAGAATTTCCGCTCACGACGAAGTACAGTGACTTTCATGTTTGCTGTTTGGTCCAAACTGTCCGAAAAAATAATAAGATGAGAAACATTCGTACTTGAAGAAATAATTAACTGCTTATCTAAGTTCCATCTGGCTCAGTTAGAGGCAAATTATTTTCGCACTTTAATATATTATTCTTTGCTAGCCATTTTGGCAGCAAAATTGTTGCGCCATAACAGGTAAAAATGTAAACGTCATTGCATTAATTGTTTTCTTCGTACTACTCACAGTAAGTTTCGGAATAAATATTTTCGTAAAAACATTCATAGTTAAACATAGATTACGCGCTTTTAATACGTGGCCTGAAAAGCTTAGCTATATTTTGCAAGTTTAATCAGTTGACAGATGATAATTCTTCGGCTTAATATGAGCCAGTGTTAGGGTACTGTTCCTTCTTTCAACTGTTGACAGCTGTTTTTATCATCT
>Ga0126336_10001632_pt1 | contig 12032 bp, 8 predicted proteins | sample SidCmetagenome_FD_92530 | JGI IMG/M metagenome (GOLD analysis project Ga0126336, IMG submission 92530) | Coral microbial communities from El Islote,Puerto Morelos, Mexico - Siderastrea C C metagenome | ecosystem: Host-associated > Invertebrates > Cnidaria > Coral | place: El Islote,Puerto... | reverse complement strand
TAAAATCTGACAAAAGTCGAAAATTAACGTTTTTACTGAGTTAACAGAGCGAAGTTGGACTTTTTGGGGCAAGCCCGCTCGTGAGCATGGCTTGAATCACTTACGTCATGTTGACATGATGATATCTCGGAATAAGGTCGAGAAACACGTTTTGTTGATATGACACGTGCGAAATATAACAAGTGTTTGGAAAGCGTCGCTTTGGCTGGTTTAGCAAACTTGCGTAATACGAAGCGTGAATGTACTCACATTACTCGCGTGCTGCGTGCCAGCTAGGCGAACTGGAGTTTTATTGTCTGAGAGGACTGCACATAAATGGCATACTTGAGATAGTTTCGGACTTCTTTTTCTTTTCAGTCTGAACTGAGAAGACAATTAAACAGCTAGGCGTCTTCCTTGCTCTTAGCGATCTCAATTCAAGACAGCTGCCGTTATAGCAGAATCACTAACCAGCCTAAAACGTTTTTGTGACGCATATAACTAAGGAATGGGACCAAAAAAATAACATAAAACAATCCCTTATGAAGTCCAATCTCGGATGTTTCTCGCAAGCTAAACGGATTGAAATTGAATTTTGTGGTTTTTCTATTATCAAATATTTAAAAATATTTTGGACAGATCTAGTAAGAAGACTAACTTGTTACCAAAGTTAATTCTATAATGTTTGAAACCAGAAGAGAATAGCCGATCTTAAAAAATCACTTCTTGCGTGACTGGTGACATCATGCTTAACGTATGTGGCAACACCCCTATCCAGACAAATATATAAATACGCTCTGTTTTATTTTCCATATTATTTCACGGGAACTTATATTTTGGAACTCAAAATCAGCTGAAATCGAGTAATAAGCGTGACTTGATAGTTCAGTTAATCGTTTGTCTCACGATTCAGTCACTTTGATGTGGATTGCGACGTTTCGACCGCTATACTGCTGGTTTTCATCAGGCGATGATATCTACTGGATATGTGTCAGTACAAGTAGCACCTTGGTTGTTTTTGATTGGTGCGTTTCGATCCTCATTGTTCTGATTGCATGCTGTTTCCTCAGAGGTACCGATCGGCTGTTGTCAGGTGTTGTAAGCGTGACTTGTTAGAACAGATCATGTCATTGTGTGACTTGTGCAAGTCTTGCGTGACTAGTCACGGAACAAAGTGTCAAAACAAAAACAATAAACAAAAAATAAAACCAGAGACAACGCAGGTGATGACATAGTGTCCCAGCTTGGCTGAAGCCACTCAATAAAGCGTTCATTTCAGTGGGGTTTATTATCACTTCGTATCACACGAGTAGATCTAGAAGTCGCGCTAAATAGAGGAAAACTTCTTTTAACAGAAAAGATTTTTTTGTTGATCTAATTTTTTTGTCACCCACATTGTCATCTATATAAAACAGTTATTTCACTTAATCGTGTCGTACATGAACGAATAGTCAACACGGCTCTTACGCCTCGCCATTCGTTGTTTATTAGGGTGATTGTGCGATGAGATTGCTGGAATATTTGAAATGATATTAAAAATGAATGTAGTCCTCGATTTCTGAACAGTGATAAATGACGTTTCTTGTATGCAGGATTGTCCAGTTGAAAGTGATCTCAATAGAGGCAGAGTAAGTCAAGAGAAAGAGACGGATAAAAGAGGTATAAGCATGCATGAAATATTGGCATTCAAAGGCCAAATAATACTAGCAACATTTTTTGGGCTATTTGTAACAGAACGATGTTGCCTTATCTGTTTTTTTTTTTGTCCTTGTTACACAATAATAACAAATTTACATGATGCAAAAAGTACGCATCGCTTCCGCTTTTGGCCAGTATCACCGTGCACAAAAAAACAAATTTACATGATGCAAAAAGTACACATCGCTTCCACTTTTGGCCAGTATCACCGTGCACAAAAAAAAAAAATTCAGTGCTACAAGTTGTGCGGACTCCCTCGTACACAGGCGCTTCTTTTTCTACGCAGGATTTTGGCGAAGCGCAAAGGGTCATAGGAAAGCCGAAAAACGCGTCTTCCCTTTTAGTGCCTTGCGATCTCTGTGAAGCCTTCCCGTAGGCATTCGCTGTCGTATCAAAAACCTCAAAAGTGCCTGGGCACGGGACAGTTGTATGGAAATGTTGCCTGTATTACTTAGCCTCAAATCACAGATGGCAATTTTTGAATCAGTGTCATCAGCCATATTGGAATATGGAAATCTGGCAAAAGTCAATGCTTAGAGTTTGCGACTCAGGGTCTTTGTTGCAGGGACTCTATTATTCGACATAACCCCACGAAACTACTTGTCGTGGGTTTGTCAAAAGTACAGAGAAATTACAATAGACCAACGGACATTTGACTAACAAAAGACGGATCGAAACGCACCAATCACGTTTAACAGTCTTCACAGTTAATAACATCACGGCTTAACTGACAGACGACCAATATCGTCGACCAATCAGGACAACGACCAGAGACTTATAACATCTATTGACGATTCACAGTTCACTTGACTCTGATGATGACTTCCGCTCAGGTTGTCAAAACGTCAGTCAATGTCACCTCAAACAGTCCTTCTCAGGACTACACTCACCTGGACGATCACAATTGACCGAATTACGTTCGGGGTAGTGTTTGAAACAACACGAAGCAGAGTCAGTTGCGGATTTTAAAAGACTTTTCGAGAGGCTTAAAGACGTGTCCGGGCAAGGTTGAACATAATCGCACCAACGCCATATCTCACCTTGAATTTGTAGATTTACTTAAGAATAATGAACAGTGGCAAGCGGAGGCTTACCTGAGCAAGCAGAGGCAAGTTGAGGCAGGTTGGGGCCAGCAGGGGTAAGTTTGAACTTGCACAATGCAGCCATTGTATTTTTTTTTGTCGCTTTTGTGTTTTGTTCACTATTTATGTAAGTGGAACTGACAAACGGTGTAAATCACTCAGATGAAATGAACAAAAAGAGTAAGGGGGTCGAAAATTGATGGCTCATCACCAAAACCAAAACGGCTTTACTTGAAAAAGGCGAAACAGAAACAGATAGTATCACTGTTCAATACAGGTGTGGGATCTGTACAGCCCTCAAAATGATCCCGACCCCGAAATGATCCCCAACCTCAAAATTAACCCCGAATCGACCTTGAAATGATCCCTGATTCTATTTCACGCTGAACCCCAAAATAATCACCAAGTAATTATCGGAACGGAATAGCATAAAGTAATTGAAATTGAAAAAATTTCTACTAGAACTCGAAAGATGTTGACATTTTTTCTGCATATTTTCCGAATGCTTTCTTGGTAAACCATTCTTAACGAATTTTTAATCTTCAATAAAAATCGAAAGCCGAAAAATGGATAGGGAGTTGTGTTTAATGACATTGAAATAAGCCTTCAGACGTACTGTGCGGCCCGTCCATTACGCATAAAAAGAATTGCTGTGAAAGCAAAGTGACAGAAGAATTTTGCCTAAAATGCAACAGGAAAAAATTGGTGTCTCTACTGGAAAATGGCGCAATACAGTGCTACAGCAAGGATAATTACCTGTGCACACAAGATATAGAATGTTTACTTCCCAAAATTTTTCCATAAATTTTACTTGGTGGACTGGGGATGCTTTCGGAAGTGTAGCACTGTAAAGTTAACGTTAATTTCCATCTTCAACCGTTCAAAATGCTATTTTGCTACATATATTCAAACCTTTTGCATTGTTTCTTAAAAAACGATCGTTCAAAACAGCAGTTGCATGTGACCTACTTTTCGTAATTCAATTTCATCGTTAGTTTAGTATCCAGCAACGTCTACTGAGTGATATTCTAGTTTCATTTTATCCATAACAACAAACTGCTATTCATTTCTTGTTACAATTTAAAAAAAGAAAAAGCTTTGATACTTTTTTCTTTTATTTTAATTAACATTTTTATCAGTTACAATTCAAGATACATATACTTCACCAAATGTAAATTACGCACTGATCATTTTTTCCCGATTCGTTTAAAAACCCTAGTGAAGATTAAAAATAATCTTAAGTGAATAAAAACTTGAAAATTTTTCAATTTCATTTATTTTGATTACTCCACAATACCTTGGTTTGAACGCCATTCCAAAAATTACTTGGGGATCATTTCGGGGGATCAATAGTGCAATATCACTTCTCAGGCATTCAATTTCAAATACCCTAGCTTTGTTATCCAATCAGAATTCTTATCCAATTCTACACGTATTAGCACCCCCGTGCGCAACAAACTCTCATTTTGCAAAAAGTAGAAGCCAAGTCTACTTTATGCCACCGAAAATTTGTTGCGCGCGAAGGTGGTAATACGTGTAAGAACAGGTGGCAACTTGCAACGCAACCATTTGTTGTATGGGAAGTTGCAGAAAAATGCTGCCAGTGTTACTTGACCTTTTAACTTGTGGGCATGCTCGTACCCAGTCGCTATCAGGGACCTGCCCGCCTCAATAGAACTGATCAATCCAATATTCTCTCCCTTTTCCCCAGACTCATAAATAGCGACTGCACGAGTCTGAACCTGTGCCTTTCCAGTTAGTGAATTTTTAAAGGGGCATAGTCACGCTATTTAAGTTCACTTTAAAAATCAAAAATACGTCCTCACATCAATGAACGCCCACAAATAATGGTCTAGTTGCGTTACCAAAGACTATATTACTTCACTGAAACTATTTTCTGTCGTCTGTTGCTACGGATGGCACGGATGGAAATGGTTGCAATTTGAAAAAAATAAAGCTTAACTTTTTAAATTCTTTCAGGGCGTTGACATTAAATCGATATTAAATGGTCATGGTTGTTTTCTCTTAATGAAAGTAAGTTAATATTGGGCAGTGATAAAGTTAGCTACCGATAATTTTAGCACAGTCTTGACCGGAAATCTGCGAAATCCTCGGGACTGTTTCTCTTTTTTAATAATCTTCCTTCATTAAGCGAAAAGAACGCGGACTTCTTAAAGTAGCCTCTGAAAAAATGACACCCCGACCCCGATCTGTCATTTTACTGACACCCTGTTTTAAATTGTCTGAGGCTGTTCGAAATCTTTGCAACTGAATCCTGGAACTTACTATCAAACAAGTGGCAAATTTAGCGAAAAGGGCAACCATTGCAATCGTGAACGGTACGTGTACATGGTAACTTAAAGTACTTGGATTGAGCAAAATAGACGAAACTATTTTGATAAAACAACACAACGAACCCGTTTGATCAATTAAAGCAGGACATTACAGTTATGTCCTAACTTGCTGTTTTTTGTAAGGAAAAAGGCTGGTATACTTGACAGTGAGGACACTAACACCTAAAATGCATTTCAAGCCAACGTTCACTGCCAAAATCTATTAACAAAGTTAAGTCGAGGCACACTAATGAAAATTTTCGTGTTTAGTGCATTTTCTTGACAATGGTGTTAACCGTATAAAATTTTTTCCTCACTGACACCGAGGACCATCATAACCACTTTTGCCTGTTTTGCTTCAAACGTGGAAAAATGTAGTTTCCTCACGTTTTACGTAGACCATGGTGAGTATAGAATATTAGCCAATTGTTGCGTAGACTGTTTGCTTCACCATGATAAATGGCGCTACTGAAATCGAAAAAATATCGCCAGTCGTCAAATCTTTGGAAAAAAAAACTGTACCGCTACTGAGTAATTGTCTTATGTAGTGCAGGTTCAGAGGCCAATAACATGCCATGGTCTGTGGTAAACCGAGGGGTGAATTGTGACAACTGAGCACTGTAATTTAATTTGAAATTGGAGTCATGGTCTTTGCTTCGTTAGCAGTACGCTTTGAGATCTTTATTATCAGTGCAATGTTTGTTATCAGAAACCTGTTATTAAGAACGCTTTTTGACTGTGTTTAGTCTTCAGGAGGAACAGTGGCTTTTCCTGCCAATACAGTATTTACCTTAAATATTTTTTTGACCATGGAAACGCCCACTGTTACGCCCCTGAACAAATACAATTTCGGTCACATTGTGTTGGAACACTTCTCTCAAGGTTACAACGCACCTATCCGAATCTGCAGCTCTCCCTTCCCTTCTACCTTCTCTCTTGTTATTAACATTGGGGAGGGGGGGGGGGCAAGGAAAGTGTTTCAACAGATGTGTCTGAAATTGTAGCTCTACTCTTGGAATAATTGGCAATCTTCTTCCGGCCCAGCTTCTTCCCCAGGCCTTTATGTGCTATCGCGTGACTGAGGGAGGCTTGAAACCGAGCGCAAATTTTCCCGCCGAGCTCGTTGAGCTCGTCGGGTGACGTCACATTTGATTCCGCGCCGAGGACGACTGGGGACGAGGCTGCTTCCGGCCATATCAATACAAGCCCTGGATTGTAAATAATTGTTTACCAGGTTTAAGCTAACACAGGATTGCAAATTAGTTTTGCCTAAATCTTTACCTGATGTTCTCTTTTAATTCTTCCTCAAAATCGCCAAACTCCTTTCCCGCATAAATTGATGGGTGGAAGGGAGTGGAAGGTGGGTATCAAATCCAACATGGCCGCTGCGAGAGAAATTCCTGACAAAAAGACCCAGAGAAAAGAAATTAAACGAGATATGAAGAAGCCTTTACGCAAAAGAGATACCTGGTGAGTTTGAGTGGACATCTTTTGATTGTATTTTGATACATATATAAGCTGTAGACTAGTTTTGCCGCAAGACTTACGCATGTTTTTAATACACAACACCGCTATTCTTCAACGATAGCAAACGGAAGTAGGTCAGTGTTAATTTCCAGCTATGGCAATGTTTTTATTGGTGCTGCTCTTTCTTATTGTTATTGTGACTGATATGAGCAAAATAACGTTGAAAAGGATTGGATTGAACCCAGTCAGGTGGCTGTAAGGTAGGTTTAAGGTGGCTCGCCTGGATTTTGTAAGACATTTAAACAGCTGATACTACACTGTCAGAATTCAGTAGGACTAGCATCGTTACTCATCTACTACACATTGAATAAACGTTTCAAAAAAGTCAGTTTGATGGGCATCGGTGTTACCGTAGCAACACAGTGATGACATCATGCATTTTACATATCTCCAATTTTCTTGAAATCTATTCTTAAACTTTGAACAAGTCCCAATGTCCCTTGCGGGCCACATGTAGATCTTCCCGACTGACCAGTTTTAATAAATTCTTTGAGAGTGTTTTTATGGAAATTTAGGTTGAATATTTTCTTTGATGAAATTTAAGATTCCCCTTTCCTGTTCCGTATAATCATCAAAACCAGTGCTCTCCAGTCAAATTGAAATAACAGTTTTGCGGTATATTATACCTGCAGCATAGGACTTCTTTCCAGGAGAGTTTCTCACAATTTCCTTCATTCGATTTTCTTTGATGTTACAAAGAGTGATGTGCTAAGTAAGTCCATTTTATTGCAAGTAGAAAACGTTTTATTACGGGAGCTGTAACTGGAAAACTAGTTGATAGATTTTTTCTTAACCAAGTGCTCTGAAATTCAACATGTGCAGCTCCGTCTCCGTAAATCTCAATCTCAATCTCAATCTCTCAACCCTAACCTCATTTTAAGGATATAAAATGGAGCGAAGAATTTAGGGAACTTTTACATTAATCCACGAGACTGTCAATGCCGTATTATTGTTGACAGCTGATATCTTGTTGGAATTTTCTCTTTTGTCTTTGTTCCACATATTTGCATATGATTGCCATACGACTGACAGTGAATCATCAGCCGTTGAAATGTTGGGTGGTATGGAGTGGACAAAATCAAGGCGAGCCACCTTAATACACCTTTTGCCCTTCATTAGTAATAAACTTAGGAAAACATGGGAAGTGAAATTCAATAACATTATTAAGATTTTCATTTTCATGTTCTAGATGGCCTATAGAGTCTAAAGGGTATAGGCTAGAGTATGAACAACATGAAAATGAAAATCTCTAAATGCTATCGTATTTCACTTCACACGTTTTCCACACTAATGAAACAAAGAATAGCTGAAATGAAAAATTCTTCCACAAAAATAAAATTGCACAAATGCTATTGAATTTCTCTGAACAAAAATGAAAGTTTATTTTCTGTTAAGGAGGGGCAAAGGTTGTAAAACCAAATACACTGAATTATCATTCTTTACTGTCATCGATGCGACAAGAGTTATTCAGTACATGCATGCATGGTAAAGATTTTCATCGGCGGTATATATTATTCCGAGGAAGATTGAAATTCTACTCGTATCAAAAGCTGAAATGACCAGGGCATGACATCTGTACATGTGTTGCATTACAATAACATCTCTGTTTATTGAACACTTTTTACATCCTATTTACATGAGATCCTTAAAACTCATTTCAGATGTAATCCTAATGATATATATACAATAACTGATACGAATTAGATTTTAACTAATTTAAGGACAAGTTTTTTAAAAACATAAAGGAACCTAAGTTAACCGTTCACATCCTATTTACATGAGATCCTAAAGACTTAATTCATACCCAACCTTAATTTCTTTATACTAACCGCTATGAGATCCTAAAGTCAAAAGACTTACTTCAAACCTAACTTTAATTTCTTTATACTAACCAATCTGCGATCCTAAAGACTTACTTCAAACCCTAACCTTACTTCATTACACTAACCAATATGAGGATCGATGAGAAGCTTAAGTCTTACTTCAAACCCTAACCTTAACTTCTTTAATTTATACTCAACCATAATGAAACCTAACCTTAATTTTATTTTAGTTAACTGATTTCTCATAGAAAAATTAATCTTAAGTTGCATTAGTAGTAAATGTCTTTACTGTGCTCTAACTGGCCCATTGAGATGGGAACAGGCTTTAAGGAGCTGAGCGGCTGTCCTGGCATTGGATGCATATTCCTCCCACAATCCATTTAGATCTTGGCCTGCAGGCGGTGTTATCTTCTTCTTTGTATCCTTCTCAACTTGCCGTCTGAAACAAGCCATACCTGGACTGCCAATAGTTTGGCTTCTTTGTGGAGTTGCAGTACCAAGAGGTAAAACAGGAGGTGTACTCTTCCTCTGGCGTGTCTTCTTTAGTTTCAAGGTTTTTACGGTCGATGAATTAATGATAACGATATAACCTTCCTCCACACTGCCTGTGTCCACGTAGTGTCTTATTATTATTATTATTATTATTATTATCATCATCATCATTTTCCTTTTACGCTTAACTGTTTCTGATGATGGTGATGATGATGAGGATTATTATTTGGGTACCTCAGTACCCATATCAGTACTTTGTTTTGTGTAGCACAGTGCATGGATCACAGGGGGCACCCAAAACACTGTGCAAATTATGACGAAATTTGGTGCTCACAAAGTTAACCTCATTCAACAAATAAAAAATTTCAAAAACACCCAGATGAAAACAGTGGGAGAAACAAAGACAGTAAGATCAATTGCTGTGTGCTAGTCACTTAAGTTTGTTTTTTTAAAAAGTAATAATATATTAACAATAAAAAAGCAGTACTTGTGATTTCCAAAAACAAAGTAGTTTGTTTTCACTTGATGTCAGGTGCCTGGAAGAGGGGGGGTGGGGAGCATTTTTTCTGTGTGTCTGGGTGTGGGGAATACTGTTTGGGCTATGCCATATTATTATCTGTTTTCTGGTATGGTGATTTTTTACCTTATCTGTTTAAATGTTCATGCCTGTTTGTTTGTGGAGTAGATACTTTTGCTTATCTTTTTTTATACATGTATAAGTACATGGTTTAGTGTCGCTGTGAGGTGACCTTGGGACATTGGGTGTATACAAAACCTGGGCTAGGCCACGGCCCGGGCCATGGCCCACCCTATGGCCTACCCTATGGCCCACCCTATGGTCCACCCAAAATTTTGCAGTTTTTACAAAAATAGCACGGTCAGGAAAATTTAGTCAAAATTTAGTCAAGCGCGGTATGGAGCCGGTGGAAGATTGCAGACATCACGAAACAGGATACTGTGCTACTGTGAAATGCGATGCCTTTCGACGATGGCTGCAATGGGCAAAAAAACAAGATTACCTCTACCCGACCTTGGGGAACAACGATCCGTGGCGTTAAGAAAAAAATGTAAAAAAGTAGATAAAAGAAATTAAAACAATTCTTTTAGTAAGTTGATGAGCCGACAACTTTATTAAATTCATTATTTTTTTTTAAATGAAATAAATTTTTATCCAAAAAAAGAAATTAAGAAAGAAAAGGACGTTGAACACACCGGCAAAGGGGCTCGAGCCACGTATCTTACGATTAGAAGGGTGCACTATGCCACTAGACTACCAGGGCATCTCTCTTTCACACAAGTTAAATTGAATCTACTCAAGCCCTTCGCACATGACGTCACCATTTTTCAAGATGGCGCCCGCTTCTTTGAAAGTCAAGTCAAACACGCTTCGATTTCTCACCCCAGCGTTTTCGCCCCCACACCAACACCACGTGTCTGAGTTCACATCATTCAAAAGCAGAGGAATTCCCCCACGGAGTTCCCACCGGGGATTTTCCCCCCTTCCAAAAAAAATCTCAATATCTGTGCTCGATCCGCGTGGCCACCACCAAAAGCGCTATAAGATTAGATGAAAAAATCCTTTTTCCCAATTCCTCCTTGAGAAAAAATTAATCTTGGCCCCCCCCCCCAAAAAAAAGAAAAAATTTCTCCGCTGGCTGGATTTGAACTCGCTCACTCCAAAAAAACACAACACTGGACCTCCCCGCACGATGCCCCCGCGCGCGCGTGCCCGCCCGCCCGCCCGCAGCCCGTCCCCGCGATCCCACACCCACCGGTCAGCGATCCGCCCGTCCCAAACTACATTCCATTCTGATGATGTCATCACTCGAGGGGTGGATCTTTTCGATACAAAATGCTATACTGACGCCCCTTACTACTACTAATGAGAAGTAGCAGAATTTCTTGGAAAGGAAGTTGACAGTTCTTTTCTTATCTTTCTATAGATCTGTTTCTTTGTACGTGTGTTAGTTTGTTTTACTTTGAATGCCTTTACTCTTGTTTGGCTTTTTTCTGGTTATTTTTGTAAAAACTGCAAAATATTGGGTGGGCCATAGGGTGGGCCATGGCCTAGCCCAGGTTTTGTATACACCCTGGGACAATATTAACATCCATCTAAACACCCACCGATGTCATGCTATTAATTTTCTCATTTTCTTTTAATTCACCTTGCTGTGTGATTTGCACATTCATACCAAACCAGTGGATAGTGGTTTTTGCACACTCTGATTGGCTACTCAAACACAGGGTAGTATTTGCTTTTCACCTACCGGCATTTTTCTGGATTTCGAGTTTTTCCTCATAACTCAGGAAAAAACGAACGATTGGGTGCTGCCTAGCCACTTGTTTGGTACTAAAACAAGTATTTATCTCAGTGTCAGTGAAGAGTGATAAATGTTTTACCTCCACTTTGGTGAATATTTTTTAATTATTGTCATTTATGACTAGGTTACAAAAATTTCATAAATTTGTACTTTTATAGCTTTTGTACTTTTATAGCTTTTATAGCTTTAAATTTGTACTTTTATTGCTCAGGTGGCTGAAGGGAGTTCAACCATTAAATGGAAAAGTTTAATGTTAATTTGTTATCATTGTAAATGGATTGAACCCAGGAGTGATATCGTAAGTTGGGTAAGGTGGCTCATCTGGATTTTTGCGAGGCACACCATCCCAACTTTGAACGGCTAATACTTTACTGTCCGAGCTTGGTGGGGCAAGCTGCTCCACACATTTACTAGAGACTGAATGAACTTGTCAAAAAAATAGGTTTGATTGACATCGGTGTTACCATAGCAACGAAATGATGACGTCATGATTTTTGCATATCAGCAATTTTCTCAACATCTAGACCTAAACTTCTAAAACGACCTATGGTCTCTTATAGTCTAGGTGTAGACCTTCAAGACTGCAACGTTTGAAAAAATTCTGTTGGAGCGTTTTCGAAAAAATCGGGTTGAATTTGCTTCCAGTAAAAAATTACAGATTTACGTTATTTTCTAGTGTTTCATCGGTACCAGTGTTATCCTGACAGACTGAAACAATGTTTTCACCATATGTCATAGCTGTAGCATACAGCTACTTTTCCTGAAGGTTTTATCTGG
>Ga0126336_10001631_pt1 | contig 12033 bp, 7 predicted proteins | sample SidCmetagenome_FD_92530 | JGI IMG/M metagenome (GOLD analysis project Ga0126336, IMG submission 92530) | Coral microbial communities from El Islote,Puerto Morelos, Mexico - Siderastrea C C metagenome | ecosystem: Host-associated > Invertebrates > Cnidaria > Coral | place: El Islote,Puerto... | reverse complement strand
TTACCACATTTTGACGTCTTCTGTGATCTATAACTGAACAGACGCACAGCAACATGGAATCTGTTTGTTTTATATAATAAAGAGACATGACGTCAACTACGCGTCTGTCTTCTAACAGGTCATAGCTAAGAACCAATAAAAATGCGCGCATTAAAAAAGAAAAGACTGAGAGTTACTGAAAGGTTGAGCTATTTATTTTAATAACCAAACTCATTCCTAGGTTTTGTCGACTGCGATTTCACGAACAGAATAATTAACCTCCTTTTTACTGTACGAGTTTTCCGCCTCGGAATTCGCTAATAGGTTACTTTTAGATTTCCATTTATCTTTCCGCACGCCTCTCTCCGACATGTTGTCCGTGAAATGCTCTTGCAAAGTATGGGATTTCAGCAACAGTGTTCACTTCGCGCACAATTAGATACCTGAACGCTGTGCTGATAATTCCAGTCTTGTGTCCTACCTTAATACAGAGCACGTGGATGCCAGCTCTCGCCAGTTCTGAAGCCAGGTTCATGTAGTAATCAATGTTGTATTTTGAGTTCTTAGGGTTGAACACGTCACCAGTGTAAGAAATGGCTGCTTCCACAACTCCCCCCGCCTGACCTGCTGCCTCAATACCCAGCTAATAAAGGAGCCAAGAAAACATACAGTCATCTACTTGAAGTTCAAGATGTACAAATGATTGGGGGCCTAGACTAATTAAATATAAGTCACCATTAGTTACCTATCCAAATACGTTACCAATACAGTACTAGCATGGACTAGTCTTATATGAAGTCCACAGAAGAAACAGGGCACGAACACCACTAAACCGATTTCAACATTCACCTGTGCCCACCTTGTACCTTACAAATGACTTATTGACGATCTTAAGACTACGAAGAGTTCCTCCTTTCACTCAAAGATTTTCTCTGAGCAGCGCTTGCACGAAAATCGCCTACCACATTAAAAAGTGACGCACGCACCTCAACATTATTATGAAGGTGTCAGTAGTAAGGATGTAAAGCTTGTACAAATTTTGGTTCCTTAGACGTAATAGTGACTAGACCTGTTAGTATGCAAAATGATGATACCTTAGGCAGGTTCCATCCACTGTAATATGAAACCATTCTAGCTTACAACTGAATACCTGTAAGTTGGGGAGATAGTTCAGGGAGTCAAACACCCTGAAGATATCCATGCCCATCTCTTGCGCTTTGTCGCAAAATTTGAACACCACGTTATCTGGATAGCTGGTGTAACCCACAGCATTCGCGCCCCTCAGCAGCATCTGGAATGGAATGTTGGGAACTTTCTCACGCAACTGGGCCAGTCGTTCCCAGGGACACTCGTACAGGAAACGGAGAGCTACATCAAATGTTGCACCTTGAATAAAAGAAATTACACTGTAGAACTTCTCAAACTTATTTAATAATTCATAAAGAGAAAACAAAGGAAACCACTACCGTGACGGTGGCTTGGATACCGGATCTTAATTAGCGTAAAATTTTGCGAACTTTTGCTTTGAATTTCTCCAAGAATTATGAATGGTTTGAGAAGCCATATCAAAAACTCGAAAGAGTGTTTTACCAAGTATCCAAACACCTTGAAGTCGGTCAAAAAAGCTCGGCTGCACCTAGTTTTTTCAACCCACTTCTTGGGGTTTGGATATCCTGATGAAACACTCTTTCTCGTGTTTGATATATTACATCAAGCTTTTCAGTAAAGTTCACATTCAAAACGTGCTTAAAGCATGTTAAGTTGTGGTCACAATCTTTTACGCCTCATGAGTGTCAGAACTGATGTGTGGAAGAGTAAAATTTGTCCTTAGTTAGCTTACTGCTAGATTTCAGGCCACGTTCTTTGCCCCCAACAAAAGCTCATGCAGTCATTTTTCGTTAAGAATATCAACTTTTTAAGGTCCGTTAGTGTTCACATTAGCCGTTTCCTATGTGCCTATGTTCCTATTTTTCCTGCCAAATTTTTATAAATCAAAGTCTCCTGTGAGATAAATCGTGAAGACGAAATGCTCTTAAAAAAGTAGTCTGCATGGATGCACGTACCGGTAGTTGCTAACATTAAATTATCCTACAGCCCTCACATTTTTCACTGTAAGAAATGTCATGCATTTTAAAAAATTGTGTTACCTGTATCAGTTTGCGTGACTACTTGTCTATGGGAGATCCCCAACTAAATGCCCAAGGAAAACCTTTTATAGGAATTATTGCATTTTACATGTAGTGGAAGACTTACAGCTTGCTTTGCTTTAAATGTTTGGATTTGAGAAAATATTAACCCAGTGCAGATTCTAGCATTTTTGTTCCCACTTCACATGAGCTGTGTTTCAAATGCAGGAATTGAAATAAAAATTCATTATCAGGCGTGTAATCCACTCCGGGAACTTGAACCTGTCATATAAGTGCGATGGAGGCATTACAATAACCTACCCCTGTCCCCAAGAACACCTAAAGCAAAATATAGGCCCTCTTTCATCCCCACCTCCAAAGGATATCATTCACAAAAAACGTTTAAGGCGGATCGAACAACTGACTGACTGACTGACCAACCAACCAACCGACTGAGCAACTAAATTTTTGGCCCCCTTCCTATAACAAGTTTCAATGCTATGCCTCTTCACGAGTTAAAAGTACCACTAGTGAAAAGCAGACGAAAGTGGAGATCTTTTGTTCACACCCTTTGTGACAACGGGCCTGTAGGGGAGGGTGATGATGATGACGATGACAATGACGATGATGATGATGATGATGATGATGATGATGACGATGATGATGAGATGATCAGATATTTTACTTCCTCACCTCCCCAGCACTCTAAGCTGTAAGCATTTGCAAAGTACTGTGACACAAATGGTGCAACTTTGACCATGTCATGTGTGCGCACTCTGGTCGCCAGCAGAGACTGATGAGCGTCTCGGAATGTTGTGTCTGTTAGTAGAAGTCTGCTGCTCTTACGCACACATCTAGCGAACCCTTCCGGCCCCTCTTGCAGTAACACATCTCGCAATCCACTTGGTCTCAAATAACAGTCACTTCCTGAGCTTGATGCTTTGGGGATCTAATGTGTGAAATACAACAAACACATCAAATAATGAACTTTTAAAATTGTGATATATTTAAAGTACATGTTTTATTCGGAGCAACTTTAGAATACAGTTTAGCCTAAAAAATTCTATTCCATTTTAATTTTCGATCTTTTTAACTTTGTGCAGTATTTAGGTGCATTTGAATATTTTTCTTTTTTTATTAACGTAGATGGCCACCAGTTTAGCAGTCTCAACTGTAACAGTATGTGTTACTTACATACTTGTACTTCCTTACTATCAAATGCCAATTCTAAAAAATAGGAACATTACACTTATTTAAGATGTCATCCACACACTCAAAAATTGGAAGTACATTTTATGCATCGGGTATTCACAAACCAAAATTAATTTCAGTTGTACATATAACAGCATCTGTCTAATTTATGGATTCGCTTACGATATTTTTCATATTTTTCCTAGGCGGAGGTTTCTTTCATATACCAAAGCCGAAGTTCTGAAAAAGACGGTTATTAATCAAGAGAAAATGTTTTAACCCTTTAAGGCCTAAACCCCAATGAAAATGAAATTTCTCTTTACATAATCACTACTTGTTTGAACATTTAAGTGACAAGAATAAAAGAAGTGATCTCTAAGGATAAGATGTCTTGATATTTAGACAAATTCTCCTTACTAGTTCCATAAGAAATGTGTGGAGATCAGTAAGGAGAATATGCATTTTATATCAGGGCGTAAAGGGTTAAAGGCACCAAGAAAGTATGTCACACTTACCGGAGGAGGTTCAGGAGCATCCTTAGATGGTTTCAGTCCTGTTGCCAGAGGAGTGCATGGACCATTAACCATCACATTGCCAATGTACTGAAGCAGTTTCTGGGCACGGTTTTGACCTGTCGTTACCTTGAGTAGTTCTGGTTTGTTTAGAATGAAATCTGTGGTCACTGCTCTACCAAGGAATTCTTCTTCTTTGAGAACATTTATCAAGAAAGGAATGTTGGTCTGCAATCAATAGTACCAGTAAATTACGATTTTGCTGAAAATAAATAATCATAACAGTACTGCAACGTTTATGTACACCTACAGGATAACAATTTGAGCCTGCAAGTCTCTCCACTTCTAGGCTCAAAGTTTGTTTTTAGCTTTGATGGCACATGCTACCAGTTTTCAATTTATAGGCACACAGCTAAAAACTTTAGTTTACAGTTAAACCATAAACACCAGCAGAAAAACTAAAACTGCTCTTGATTTGTGTTTGCATACTTGCATATGAAACCATCTGGTTGCCAACTTTGAGTGATTTCCTTTCTCTATAAAAATTATCTATTATTATTTCGAGAGGAAAGTGTGTTTGCATGCACATCTACATGTACATATTACATGTATATCCAATCAAGCTGGAGTTTGGAAATGCTGGTTTCTGTGGAGCAAGGTAAACAAAAGAACTGAAAAGACCTCTCAGAAACCAATCACAATCTTGGGCAACAAATAATTATTTTGCTGAGTCTGGCATCTACATGTAGAACACATAATAAAAGTGAGTACCATAACCAATCTGCTCTCTACGTCATCACTTAGTCTGCCAACAAATCACTTTTTTCCCTACATAATCAATTCTTTTTGGCAATGGAATACCCTGGGGAACAGAGGTTTCTCTCCTGTGCTTTTGCAGAGCAGTTGTTGGCCAAAGGCCGACATGATAGGCTGAAGGCCGCCTGTCGCTTTTAGAAGAAAATGTGAGACATTTAAGTTTGCATGTGTTTAAGCACACAAGAAAAGCCTCGGCACCTAGGGTAGCATAGAAGCAAGATCAGTTAACAACCACACCTTAACACCTCTGACTCGGAATTCCTGCAGTGCCCTGAGTAGCTTGGCTGATGCATCTCTGTGGTTTGAACCATGACTTATAACTTTGGTCAGTAAAGAATCATAGTGAGGAGAGATGACGGCACCAGGAAACATGGAACTTCCATCCAAACGGATTCCCATTCCTTCTCCAGTGCGGAAAACCTAACAACACATTCAAAGACAGATTTAGAATTTTCTTATGACTCAGAAACTGTTCATGTCAGTGTGTGGACAATGTTATTATAAAGAATGGAACATTCTTCAATTTTCCCATAAAGAACATACCACCTGATGCTTAATTTTCATCAAGTTACACTCAGGCAAGGCATCTGGAGTAACGTACTAGCTTTTTGTAAAACATGTAACGACTTTTATCTTATTTTATTGTCATCATCCTACAGGGACAAAATACATCCACTACAGTAAAACTAACTGCCCTCCGATGATGTCTTATCAAAATGCCTTTTCGACTGACCTGCAACCACTTCAAACCAAGGAGGGTCATCAATCACTGGAATGATTTATTAACGCAGGGCCTTGCAAGATTTTAATGTTCAGTTACCTCAATCCTGCCTGTATCTGGTGTGAAGTCATTAGCAGGGTCTTCAGTTGTGATACGAGCTTGAATTGCAGATCCTGTAACTCTAATATCATCTTGACGAAGTCCAAGCTCTTCCAATGATTTTCCTTCTGCCACCCCAATTTGCGTTCTAACCAGGTCAACACTGAAAGGCAATAATGACAACAATAAGGAGTAATTAAGAGAATGTGACTGTAAATGTCGAGAATCGGTGGACAGGATCAAAAAATCAAAAATCCTGATAACTTGCTAGAAGCTTAAGGACACTTCTGGAGAGCTATCTTCAAAAATATTATTTAAACTTTCCGGAACTCTATTGTTTTCGAGAAATTTGAAAAAAAACCGGTTTTGCCTATTTGTAATTATTTAGGCAAAAATCTAGACTGCGAGTGATTTTGCGGTGTAAATTTCATAGTCTTTTAAGCCAATTAAGCGCAACCAATGGGATTCCTTCTCTTTGCTCCTATCACTTGCTCCTGTCATCGATAAACTGCAGAAGATGTTATCGCAAATGAAACACTACGCATTGTTTATTTTGATTTGACCAGATCGAGAGGAAAAATTACAGCCTCTCAATGAACATTGAGTCTTTTTGGTTGTCAGTAAATTTTTCATCCCAAGAAGCGGCCCTGTCACACCAAAAGCCTGTCAAACACTTTTACGGGGTTTAGCAGTCGCCAAGGTCATTTTCTTCACCTCCAAAAATCCCATCGAAAAAAAAAATAACGTCGAAGACACGGCAAAAATTTTTTTACTTTTACTGTAAGTTTGAGATCGATGTAAATGAAAATGAAGCTTCCAGCGAGCCGGGAAGTTTCTGTTTTAAAAAAAAAAACATACTCCCAGCGGGCTCTTTTTCGGTACATTGCATCTAATTTGCATCGGGCATAATTGTAAATGAGCTCCGCTGGCAGAGGTTGTTTTTGGCCACTTTCTAAGCTCACACGGAAACACGAAAAACCTCCTTTAACTTTTACCAAAAGTTTTATTTCAACGCAGTGCAAAACAAACCAGCCAGGGAGCTGCTTTGTTCCGTGTAGACAATACTTTGTTCCGGTCGATCGGTCACGTATCATTGTTAAAATTGAAATGAAATCTCAACTCACAGCAAACAAGTAGATTGTGATTTTAACAGCTTTGGACCAACAGACTTCAGCCGAACCAAATATAATTTTGAACTTTCCTCTCCATTCACCTCGCTATTTGTCAAGCCTGTAATCTGTCTGCCATCTCAGTAAACTGAAACGGATTGGAGTCGATGTTATCATGACTGTTGACAGCGGCTTGTGTATTGTTGCCAGATTGTTGACAGGTATCCAAGAAAGGGCCAATCAGAGTTTTGCGCTTGGAATGTATGTGCCTAATTCAAAGTCCCTGGCTTTGTCTGTAGTCTCTAATTTTCGGCGCTCCCCTCGCGTTGCATCACCTTGAAATTTTGCGCACACGCGTGTGTATTTTGCCCGCCCCACAATCACCATCGCCAAAATTAGAGACTACTCGCAGTCTAGCAAAAATCAGGTTCAAAATTAAACAAATTCCATGTGCTTGCTTTAATATTAAACAATTTGCAATGCCAGAAAAGAATTTTAATTTTAAATGATAGCAAGACTCTTTTACATGTACTTTCTATCAATGGGAGTTCCTTGGGGTTTTGCTTTATTTATGTGGTTTGGTGGCTTTCTGAAACAAAGGCATTTTACGCACTTCGGAAAAAGGCAAAATTGCGTAACTTCAGAGTTTTGGCCTTGGTATGTGTAATATCAAATTGAAATAAGTACTGTGATAAAGTTCGGTCCTGCTACTATTATGATATGAAATAAAAAATCTGGGCAATTCAGGCTCGCGCTGACAAAAACAAAGATGCACAGATTTTTTATTTTTTGAGCCAGTCCACCTATTCTCAGTATTTACAGTCAGAGCCTCTTAAGATGTAGGTACATGACAGACTTTTTATGTAATAGTGTGTCATTGAAAATCACATTCTACTTAGAAAGCATTCTATTTTCATGGTGTAACTTAATGTACAATATTTATTAACCACAATCTTCACCTTGGGTGTGTTACCATGTTGTGGCAGTGGAGATCATGATTGTCAGGGTCTGAAGGGAACCCAAGGGCCATAAAGGGCTATGTTGGTTGAGGATTGTGCCCCTTTAACACTAAAGGTAAAAGGGCCGGGACTGAATGTGAAAGCCAGCCAAAGAACTATCCAGCTGAAACCTTCTCAGGGCCCCCAAGGAATCCTAGTCTTTTTAGGGAGAAGGGAGAGAGTGTATGCTCAACCTACTTTAGAGGCCTTGGTGAGAAAGTAATAAGTTGCCTATCACACTCAAGACAGGCAGCAGCTTATACGGGATTGGTTATTCAGACTGGAATTTTGGTAGGGAGATAAAAGGCTTGTCAGTAGCGAGGTGAGGGGGCTTTCAAGGTATTATATCTCACCCTGTAACCTCTTCCGTCACAGTGTGTTCCACCTGCAGCCTTGCATTCACCTCCATGAAGTAATGGTTACCCTCAGTATCCACTAAGAACTCCACTGTTCCAGCATTTTCATATCCTACTGCTTTACACAAGGTAATGGCATCCCTTGTCATCTTGTCCCTCAGTTCAGGATCTAAATGTGGAGCTGGAGCAATCTCTACTATCTTCTGATGTCGTCGCTGTACTGAGCAATCTCTTTCATACAGGTGGACAACATTCCCATAAGCATCACCCATCACTTGTACTTCAATGTGCCTTGGTTTGTCTGATGAAGGTTTTGGAAATGACTCAATAAAAATTTAAATCTGCTTGGACACAAAATTGTATTAAGTTTCAAACTACATTATTTTATAACATTTAAGCTGGAGTTTTCTGAACATGTACAGATGTTGTAGCAACACCATACATGTAGTTAGTGTTACCATAAAGTGTGGAGTTACATGCTTCACTGTTTAGTTTGCCATACAGAGAGATTAAAAAAAAAACTTTATTCAGGAAATGTGCTTTAACCTCTAAACAGGGCATCTGACAGGATGCAGTGGTGCGGATCCGCATAATTCTCTAACATCTGCAACCTTGTTCGCATCTTCGGAGCATTTTCCGCATAAAACAGAAAAAATGCCTAATATTAGTGATAAAGCAGCTGCTTTCCATCCTCACAAACATAAAAGCCGAAGAGATTGTTTATATTGAAGCTGTTTTTCTCCTAAACATCGACGAAAACGCACCACTTCGTTCGCGAGTGATTTTAAACCTCCAGGCATTCCACGTATCTTTTGGCGATGAGCCTGGGTACTAGACAAGTTTAACTTGAACGCCTTGTCTTCTTTTGCTCGTTTGGCTTCTCAAAGAATTCATCTGCAGTTTACAGTATTGATAAATTTGTCCTCAAAGAGACGAAGAGGAAGAAGGATCCTCACTAAGCAGTTCACATAACTTACAGCAAAACATTGGAAAGGCACAATTATCAATTTCTAAATTGTTTAAATTTCCGCATAATCCAGCGTGATTTCTGCATAATCAACATATTTTTCCGCATAATATACCTGAAAATTCCCGCATAATTTTTGCTTTTTTTCCGCACCCTATCAGATGGCCTGTCTTAAATACGTTAATATCATCATCATATCTTGTCCTGTAATGCCTGTCTAACTGATTAGACCATTAGCCATTACAAGCTTCAGTTGGTTTGTTGGTTAACTGAACCTACCATTAACTTAAAGGTCTCGTGAAGTGCATCTGCAATGGTAGGTGTTATGGGTTACAGCCCTTAATGACAGCCTCTGTGGTGGCTTACAATTTGACTGAAAGCAAGTCTCATCTCCAATCCACTTACCAACAAACCTCTCAATAAACATTGAACCATCACCAAAAGCAGCAAATGCCTCATTGCTGGCCAAATTGAAGTATTCTTCCACATCTTCCATCCTTTGAATGACCCTCATGCCACGCCCACCACCTCCGTATGCTGCCTTGGTAATCACAGGCAGCCCATGTTTCTCACAGAAGGCTTTGGCTTCTTCAGCAGTTTTGAGTGGTTTGTCTGTGCCAGGGACCACAGGAACACCAGCCTCTACTGCTACTTTCCGGGCCTCTACTTTGTCTCCCATCAGTTTGACAATGTTTGGGGAAGGGCCAATGAAAATAAGTCCATTTTTGACACAAGCTTCAGCAAAGTTTGCTCTTTCTGAGAGAAACCCATATCCTGGATGGATGGCATCAGTTCCTGTATCCTAAACAATGTACATTAAAGCATGTTTGTAACCCCTAAAACCCAACATACATGTTCTCCTCACTGTTCTCTATAAATTTTCTATGGGGCTGGTTGGGAGAATTTGCTTGAACATCAAGACATTTTGTCTTTGGTGATCATTTGCTTTATCCTCATGACTTTAACATTTCACCAAGTAGTGATATTTGTAAGGAGAAATTAAAGGTTTATCACGATCACAAGTGACAGTTGGTTATTTTTACTTACACTTGCCTCATTTTTGGCATACAGACTTCTTTAGCACACATATGTACCTGAGAAAGCTGTCTAGATTTATTCTCGTATCAAGTCATCATATTAAGGAACAGCTCATACTACAGCTGCATGCTAAACGACCTACCCTTTTAGCGGATGCAAGTATGAGTTAGTAGACTGAAACATCTTCATCCACACTTTGACACTAATGATTCATACATGACTTGTAATGGTCAATGACAAAAGATAATTGAGGTTGACTGAAGAAGAACAAAAAATTAAAGAAAAACTTTGACTTGCTCATACTGGGTTTTGAACCTGCCAACATGAAGCGTACATGTAGCATTATTTGTGCAGTCACTTCCTTTCACTCACCTTAGCTATTTTTATGATCTCTGGGATATTTAAATAAGCAGCTACAGGTGGCATTCCTTTGCCTATAAGGTATGCTTCATCAGCTTTCTGTCTATGCATAAGATTAGCATCTTGTTCAGAGTAAATGGCAACAGTCTCAATTCCAGCTTCTGTAGCAGCTCGGAAAACTCTGATAGCAATTTCTCCACGATTTGCAACCAGGATCTTCTTAATTTCACTTCTGCGTGGCTCAGGTTTGTTGCTTGAACAATACTTGTTCCCTGCATGAATGTAGCGACATGCAGACCATATTCCACTACTTGAAGTAAACTGCTGTTGTATGATTCTTTTGAAGCGTGAAGCATGAACTCGCAACATTTTTACTTCAGATACTATCTTCTCACAGGGGAGTTACTGATAGGAAAGTCGGTTTTACAACCTGAAATATTAACAAAAAGGCAACTGAGGTCTCTGATGCTGATACACTAACATGAATGTTACTCACAGGTTAGTGAAGCCACAGAACCAAAATGGCTTGCTGTCTACAAGCAGTTTCCACACAATCCTTAAAACTCTTTGAAAATTGAAACTGCCATAAAGTGATTAAAAAAACATAATTAGAAAACTGTTCCTAAACTTGGCATTTTAAACTGTTACGGCATTCTCTCCATTTCTCAATTGATTAGTTTAATACTACAGTTGTAGATTTTTTTGAAGGAAGATTGAACCACATGGAGGTCACAAGACCATTTAATGCAAAAGACCTGTCGAGATCATATCCTGTAACACCCCATTCCTATCCTATCAAGACAAGAATGACCCTTATTCACTACAACTTCCTTTCCATTTACTTTAACCCTTTCATTCCCACAGTATGTAATGTTAGACATTTAAGGTGGTTCTAACTTTTTGACTCTGTGGATGAAATCCTAAGGTGTGACCATTCAAATGAAAGCTATTAAGCAGTACTTTCACATGGTACTATTCATATTTAAGTATTTAACAAAATGAAATTTGGGATTTGTTTTGATTATAGGCACTGCTGGGAGTAACAGGCTTAGTCACAACTGGTTGATTTGTAGTAGCATATTGATTTTGTGTGTGACAGAACTCATGATCATACAGGACACAGGGCACACATGACTTCCTCTTCATGACAACACATATGCATGTGAATCTACAACACACATGTGCATGTGCATGCACTGTGCATGTGTGACATTCACTCAAAATAGATCAAAACATCAAACAGGATAATTTGTGCTCTAAGCTTTTTATAAAAAATCAGGTTCTATAAATAAAACATTGGTCATGAATTACAGAAAGTTTCAAATCAGTGGCTGTAATGTCTTTTTGTCATTATCAAACTCCAATATGCCAGCCATCTGTACATGTAGTTGACGTTATAACCACCAGTTGCCACAAAATAAGGACAGCCCTGGTCAACAGTCATTTTTATTTTATTTTCATCTATTTATTTTATTAGCTTCACCAGAGGCAGGGTACATGTAGCCAACAACAGCTCTCGGTAATTACTGTATAACCAATTAACCAGATCAAATCAGATCAGACCAGATTTTTAAACTGTTCAGACTAAGGGTGCGTTTCTTTGGGATAATCCGAAAACGGATTTGTGATCCGAGATCTTATGGATTCTTCGACGCCAAAGAAACGCAAAATCCGAAAAAGGATTATTTTGTCATGACAAGACAGGCTGGAGGCACGCAATATATATGTCAGAACGATATTTCTCTCGTACTGCCCTAGAAT
>Ga0126336_10001630_pt1 | contig 12034 bp, 7 predicted proteins | sample SidCmetagenome_FD_92530 | JGI IMG/M metagenome (GOLD analysis project Ga0126336, IMG submission 92530) | Coral microbial communities from El Islote,Puerto Morelos, Mexico - Siderastrea C C metagenome | ecosystem: Host-associated > Invertebrates > Cnidaria > Coral | place: El Islote,Puerto... | reverse complement strand
TGTAAGTTATTTTTTGTGTCATACAAAACAATCACAAGCAAGTTGTATGATTGATTTATGTGAAACAATTTGTGCTGAACATGTATTGTAAACACATCACCTGCAGGAGACCACGTTGTACTGTCTAATTTGGCCCTTAGCAAACTTAGTCTGCAAACGCATGCAAGATGGCATGTATGGATGTTGCAAGCCATTTTGGGAAACTGTAACACACAGGTCAACTTGTCCTAACTGCCAACATGACTTTGCAAACATTAGTTTCAGAGTATATAGGGGCCATTACAATCAGCTGGTACTTGCTCAGCAACTTGTTTCAGCTGACTGGCATTGGACTGGCAAAATCATTATTTACAATAACCATACTGTGGTAGTATAATCACAAACAATGCAGATTTACTTACATTGAATGCCTGATCTCCACATTTTTCTAAAGCATTAAGTCCTTGAGCAGTTATGTGGTTTTCTAACAAGGTTCGCAGCTGCCCTAGGCCATCAGGTATCCTGGCAACTAAGTTGTACATGCGACCAAGATCTAATGATATTAACATTTAAAAATATCAGATGTATTAAATTGCCATCAAGAGAGCAAAGCATAAATGCATGCAGGGAAGTTAATCATCTACGTGAAAAATCTAGAAATGTTGGTTGGAAACAAAATGTATCTGCCATCTGAAGTACAACTACCATATCTGTTAAGTCACTAAGAACAGTTTGTTAACCAAAATCAACATACCTTCATTCTTGTCATCGTTTAACAGGTTTTGAAATTCTGCATAAAAGATGTCTAAATGCTTCTCAATCAGAACTTGCTCACATTTTCTGGCAAGCTGCAAAGAAAACAGAAGCCATATTCTTTCCAATATCTTATAAACTAGGTACAGCCTTTCTACACTAACTGGTGACAAACACTGCTGCCAAGTACCACATTTGTTTTTCAGCATTAAAGCTTACCTCATCTTGAGTGCTTTCATGTAAGTAGACCTGGACTCTTCTTTGTTCTTCTAAAAGACGAGCTTCAGCCTAAGTATTCAATCGACAAATCATTCACATTCTTTATATTGATAAAAAGCATTGGTAATTTTAAAGCTTCATTATGAAAAAAAGAAAGATGTAGTACGTATAACATGCATCTGATCACAAACATAGGACAAAGAAAAAAATCTGAGTCTGTGACGGCAATCGAACCTAAACCTTCCATACCATATACCAGTTGGATACCACTGAGCTGTATTGGGAGACTTGAGTCAAGCTAGATCAAAGTTTTAATTTAACTTGTAGTGTGAGTTTACTCGAAACATAAATTTATCAAATACTGAAAATATATCTGTACCTTTTTCATATACTCTGTGACAGGGTTTTCTCTAAGAAATTCTGTACTCTCTGTTGTATAAAATCTCTCTGTATCGTCTAAAAATACGGATTCAAAAGAAGTTTTGTACACATTGAGGGTGGGTCCCCTGGTTGAAGGATCATCTTCATTTAGACCAAGTTCAACTGTGGAAAAACAGGGGGTAAAACGTCAGCCAACTACAAATATGACAACATGTGACCAAGGACATTACAAATTAAAACAGAACAACATACAGCGTCAAACAGGAAAACAACAATGCATGAGGTAAAGGTGTAGAGGTTCAGGTGTCTCCCCAGCTGTGTACATTTTACCGCTCCCGAGCCAAAGCAAGGCAGCACAGCTACATTGTATCCTTACCATGATAACGAGCTTCTGTTTCTCTGTTTGTCTGTTAGTGTGAGCCAACATGCAATGTGGTCAGAGGTAAATTCAGTTAGCGAGTACCACTCAAGCCGCGAAGCTTGACACCAATTTCTTTCACAAGCAAGGTACCAAGTAAAAATAAATACAGAAAGAAGCATTTTGTTTGAATGTGGGAAAAGGACCCAGTGTATGCATAGGAAGAGTGTTTGCTCAACTATGGATCACGAAAAGCAATAAGTTCACTTTGTCTTAGATTCTACCTTTTAATTATACGCACATGTCGTAACAACACAGCTCCACGTCCTTAACTACCCTAACAATGAGACAACTGGAAAAACAATTAGCAGAACACTGGGAGTGTTATCCCCTAACGTTAACATTAATTTTAGTAGATTACATGGATTATGTGCATGCGTACCATAACACTGGATCACTCCACTGACGAGTCTTGTGTTAATAGTCTCGCCATTTCTTTCTCTTTCAATCAACCGCAACACAGCATTTGTTACCTGATAACAAAAGGGAAGAGTTGAGAACACTACAAACAGCCAGGACAATCATATACATACAGCCACTTGCATTCACATATATCTGGCTATGTCACAACCATGACATCATAGCCAACCTCTGCAAAGTTTAGGTATAGGAGTCCTAATTAAGGTCTGTTTAAAAAGATGATTTTTGCTGCCAGTTATAAACAATGATTTCAAGAGCAATTTCAATTTGTCTTAGCAGCAAGCAGCATAGAAGCAAAACTATGACAGTGCATATTAATATTTTACCGTATATGAATTTTAACAAACAAATGGAAATACCTGTCTGTTCAACGGTCTGAACAAATTCTCTCTCCAGGTCACCAAAGCAAGCTACAATAACAACATCACACATGTTAACAACATTTGCTTAAATAATAAACAACACTAAATGATTACTGTATTTCCTCTCTTAAAGTTTCAGTGACATGGGCAGAGGGTCATAGAAGAGGGCATGGGTAGGGAGTGGATGCTTTGAGGGGAGGGGGGAGGGCTTACCAGAGAAGGTAGAGGTAAATAGAGGAACAGCTGAAGGGGTGTAAATAGAGGAAATACAGTACACTAGTATATCACAATTCAAAAAGTCAAATGACAAGTGCCATGATCAACTCACAGAATAAATTTCATAGATGCCTTTCCTTCCCTCATCACATTCTCGTCGCACCCAGTGTCGGTTGAGATATGCACAAACACCATTTAAAACTTTGCTTGAAAATCTATAATCTTCCCAGCGCTGGGTGTAGAATTTTAGCACTGACTCATCCATGAGATCCGAACCATCCTGTGATGAATTGATACAGAGATAAGTTTGTAAACAGTCTTCTGTGCTAAGTTGGTAGGCAAGTAAAGTGTCCCAAGAAACTTGGGAGTTACTAGTTAAGAAATGTTTTTAAGGAAAGTGTTTCAACTAACAGCTGAGTCACCACAACCTAATTCTGTATTGCCTGGTTCTTGATTCTCAGCAATGCAGGTGAAGAAATTATGCAATTTCTGCTGCCATCATAAACATTCCAGGTAGAGATTGCAAATTTTACCATAATGTCTTTTTCCAGAAAATATCCCAACTCCCCTTCAGAGGGTTTTTTTTGGTTTGAAACCCCAGCCCCTACTTGTCAGGATCCACACTGTACTCAGGTTTCTACTCTGATTGACCCTGTTCACCATTTGAGGCCTTCTTATAGACTACTAACAAGCAAGCATCATTTATTTTAGAAATAAAAATTATACAGCTAAACTACTACCAAACTCAGACACAAACCACTACCTTCTGCATGCCTGTAAGGTAAGTCCTGAGAAACTCTTTTAGTCTTTTGTACAACTCATGGCCAACAAACTGGGCTCCTGTGAAGCAAGATGAAAATCACCGTCAACTATTCTTAAAAATTTGGGCTACTCGAATAACTGTTTTAGAATTAATATGAATGCTAATTTATTCCTTCTAAAATGTACCAGCAGTCGGCAATTTTGCTGCTTAAAGTCATTTTTTTCTGATGTTTGTATTATACATGTACCCACTTCTGGTTCAAGTCTTTCCAAACTTGTATGGCAGTTTCCATTGTTTTGCTTCTTCTTGTGGAAAATAACCCATGATAGCTATACCATACTTCAACAGTGTTATAGAAACCCAAATAATACACAGTTTGATGGAGGTTCAAATCACATTTTCAGGCCCAGCCAGGCAATCAAACATCTTAAGCTGTTTGGCCGGGCCTTTCGTTAGTGTTTCAGTACAAGCTCTGAAAACTATCTAAAGGAAAACAAAGCAGGGACTTACCACCTTGGTTAGGAGCTTTCTTCTGTTTAGGAACTCTGGACTGAGACTGTTGATGGACACTAGTACAGTAATTATATACATGCCTAAAGACAGTTAAGGAACACAGACCTACAGCAGTTAATGATCTATGTTACATGCACTGTCCACACAAGCCATGGTTACTGTGCACATACACTTGGCATAGGCCTAGGATTGAAAAGCAGGGGGTTTGAACAAGCGACTGTCAGAGGAGGAAGTATCACAGGACGTCCCCTGGGATATGCATCAGCACACTGTGAGAAATCCTATTCCTCAAAGAAACTCTACTGGTGTTTAAATACAAAGGTGAGAGTAAATATACTCCAACCAAAGTAAGTACAGTAGTCTTCCGATAACTCGAACCTTCAGGTGACACAAAAAAAACGGTGCCAGTCATTGGGAGTTCGAGCTATCGGAAGATGGCATCGAATGACTTCAATTTAGGCCTAATGATTAGTGCCTTAAATACAGTCATGCTTCTTTACAATTCAGTGCTCTCTTGTTTTAATGAAGGGCTAATCAGGGTTTTCAATAAGAATCTGAGTAGGTGGCAAAACGTTAGGAGTAGGCGGAGAATGAAATACTCGCGCCTTAAGATTCTAGGGGGGATCCAGGGGTATTCTCCCCTGGAAATTTTGGAAAATGTGGGCCTCTTAGAATGCATTTCCTGCATTCTAGAGCAAGAATTAGGGTATTGAACAGAACAAGAAACGCAAATCACCGCTGAAATTACTCAGAATTCAGGCAAGATTCTTCTGTTTTTCATGAATAAATCTTGGTCGATCCAGGGCCCGTTTTCTGTGGCGAATGTTTCTCATGTTAGTTGCAAATTATGAGGTAATTTCTCAATCAAATAGGCGGCGAGTTAATGTGGAATAGCCGGCGAGTTTCGCCGGTTGCCGGCCCCTATTGAAAACCCTGGCTGATGCACGTAACATCTGCTAAACTAACTCCAAGGCAAAAAAAATATAAAATAAATTATCAACAACTCCTTGAAATATTTCCTATACACTACACTTTATGGCTATTAGACACTTCCCGAACACGTGCCATTCAAATTGATTCACTAAGAATTCAGTGTTCTAAAAAGAATGTTTTAAGACATCGCCCTTCATAAAATTATGTTAAAGTGATTCGAAGATAAAATTGCTAAGTGACCTGAAGGGAAAAATGGAAAATGGATTTACTTCCAGTCATTGAAGCAAGTCCATGGGAAATTAATTTTGGTTTGAGTTAGCAAGAACGTCAAGTTATTATGGGCTTAAGTTATCAGGAATCTACTGCAACTGTACTAATCACAGTAACTCCAACAAAACAATTCAAGAATTTTTAGGACCACCCAAGGATGCCACATTAGACAAAAAAGGATACTGAATAAAATCATGTCAACTGCCACTGCACTTGAAATGATTATACTTGTCTGTGCCCAATCAACCTCATGATTGGCTATTTTATCTTGGGAACCCAAAACCTAACATTGACAAATTGGTAACTTCCACTGGAGATTCTTTCATTTTTTTGATGTATCCATGGATATGTACTATGGTAAATTTAATTGATTTCCAGTGCTTTCAATAAGCACCGACGGCCGACGAAAAGCGTAGGCTATTTTGCTCAGAAAAGTCGGCTACTTTTTGCCCTAAATTAAAGTAATTAAAGAAAGATTGTTTCAAACCCTTAGTTGATACAGTCGGTTACTCTATTCAAACCAGCTGCCTACTTCAAATTTTATTGAAACCCCTGGATTTCTCAACTCCTACTCAACATTTTAGAAAGTTCAAATTAATTACCATGACAGCAACCATCATAATTCGCCCTTTGTGTTTGCTTCTACAATGTATTTTATATAAAACCCCTCAAAGATATGACAATCAACCATGTACCTACACTGCTTGTCATCAGGCCTGTTCACTTTTATCTATGGATCCAGAGGGTTTGGAGGATGGGATAAGAACATGAATGGGCAGATAGTGAATGTCACTTGTACTTTAATATGACAATGTCTGATCTCATCCTCAGCCAAAATTGCACATTTAAAATTTGGCTAAACTACAGAATACAAGGTCACTGTTGACCAGGTAAGATATAAGCTAGCTGATTTGCTCATTTGGTAACTGATTGCTAAACCAAACAAGTCACAAAACACACAGACCTATGTCTTAACACAATAATTATTATAAATTTCCATCCCAATCCTTTACAGTGCTGTCAATAAGCACCGACGACCAGAGAAAAGCATTGGCTATATCACTCAGAGAAGTCGGCTACTTTCCCCCATAAACTGAAGTAGTTAGAGAAAGATTCTTTCAAACCCCTTGATGATACAGTCGGTTACTCTAGTCAAACAAGCTGCCTACTTCAAATTTTAATGAAACCCCTGCCTTTGCATCTATGACAAGCCAAACGAGCCAAAAAGAACAGATGCCCTAATAAGTGACCCTGCAATCCATAGTTGTTCCAAATGGAATTTGCACCATATAAATGCAACACCATTTGAGACATAATTATTTTTATATACATGTAATTATGTATTTTTATGTATGTTGTATCAGGACACCTGGAACCACCCTAGACAAAATCCAGGTGTGAATTCTGGTCTAATCTGGTTCAATACAGACTGAAAACAGAAGAAGAGAAAAAACAAACACCCTTGACAAACCACATTTCATAAACCTTGGATAATGGTATCTTGTCTTCATGTTATGAACATAGTTAAATAGTAAGCACTCGTCTAAATAATCACTTCGCTGATTTCAGCTTAATACCTACAATAAAGCCACTTCACAGTAAAAGTTCTCACCAAAAGGATACGTGTACAGTTCCATATATCGTGGTCTCGACATACTCTGTTGCTTATAAACGTGTTGTATGCCTTCTTTAAGGTCATCCCAGATTTCATCCAAGTTAATTTGACGTAATCCGTGCGGATTTTGTGTCCTAGAAGCCATCGTGTTCATAATTACAGCGTCGACAAACCCAAGCTATCGACGGACGTCCCGTCAAGTTTTCTTTCCTGAGACTCAGAGGAAAGGGTAATAGCTTGCAGTATCAATTAATCTTTCCTCCAAGAGATAACAGCAGAAGCTAGTATTTGAACAACTTCATCCCAAATTTGAAGAATTTGCTGTTTGACATACACAACTTGGACCGATACATGCAGCCACCAACACAAATGAATGGTTGAAACAAGCACTTCCCTCTTGACTTGAAAAGCGTATCTCAAGCAAATTTCCTCTCAGAAAGAAGTTTCATTTCTTCAGTTGAAGTTTTTCTTTACAACTGCTCCGTAAATCGAGAAAAATACCATCTTTCTTTTCACTTTTCCTTTCTCTACATAACCTACAGGCACGTAAAACAAGATGGCTGCGAATCTGTGACGTCACAGACAGCAAGACCGCAAGGCATGCTTACCCGCGCCTTTCAAAAAATGCCGCGGCCATGTGGTTTGTAAGCGGAAACCAGAAGGGAGCCAAGTTGACAATGCGACAGGTTTCAAACGAATCAAAACATGATGTTATACTCCCTTTTTAATGGAAATAAAGTGCACCATTTGAAGAGAGGGGTGATTATGTAATATATAAAAACCCAGGCATCGTGTCATCCAAGTCCCGGGATTCAAGTATAGTTGTTATTTATGAGCATTTTAGTTCTTTTTTAATATTGGGTCAATTAGGAACACGGCTAATTTGAACACCAATTTATTGAAATTATCACCGTGTATAAATAAAGCTAATTATTATACTTTAGGTTAAGTCGCACGCACACGTACCACAGGACTCCCACATGGAAGAAGGTTATCACAGGGATACCACCAGCCACGAGGGTAGGCTTCTGCTCCAGCACTATGTTGCGGGTACCCCGTTTCTGCCCGTGAGAGAGACTATGTGGAGTAAAGTTTCTCGTCTAATTATGGCAGGAACCAGGTTTCAGAAAGGCTAACAAAAACAGCTGTCAGTTGAAGCAGTTTTCTACACTGACAGAATATGGTAAACCTGTAACAATCGTTAAGCGAAAACCTTAACACAAGCGAAAGTCGCTCTGCAGAAACTGGGTGCGAATTGGGAGAAGAAGTTTTTCCTAAAGCAAAGGCTAGGAGTTAAAAAACTTCTGTGAAGGCACAACAACTGAGATCGGTCGAGTTTGCTTGACTTCGTGTTTAAATTTTACTTCAAATGCAACAGATTGCTCTATAAACTATGGCAGGTGAAATTAATCAATACAAACTTGGAAAATTTGTTTTTAACCATAAAGAATAGTTTTTTGGTTGAATGAGTTCCACAAGCACAGCCGACTTTGTTTTTCAATTTGGCAACGTCAGCTCGGATTCGTGGTACGTTATAGAAGTCTTAAAAGATACCTCGTGTTTATGTTATCTGAAAACACAGTTTGTTCTGTTAAGCTTTCCAGCTAAATATCTGAGTGGAAGAAAATCTTGAAAACAGAATCTTATTTCCCGCATTTAAAAGTCACCATTTCCGTTCCGAAAATCCCAGTATAGCTGCATGGCCTTTTAACGCATCCAAAAAGGCATTTCGCTAAAGTAAGCTGTAGTTTTTCCTTGAGTTTTTCATCACAATTAAACCCGCATATCGCAGAGCCTTTCGACAGTATTGTACCAAAATAATGCGCTGAGTTTCTCAGTACGTGTGCTTACTACTATGCGGCCATAAAAGGTCAATGTTAGAGAGGCATGAAATAGCTACAGGCGCTGGCAACCTTTTATTTATTTGCTGTACACAGGAAAGTATTTACATAAGTTTTGCTATCCGCAACAAATAATTAAGGGCCTGTTCACATGGAGGTGGGGGACCCCGGGAAGGTGAGGTACCCAGCCTCGCTGGGGTAACCAATCTCTCCATACAATCTCTCTCTTCTTCTTGGTCGCGTTCACATGAGAGGTGGGGTACCCCACCGAGGCGGGTTACCTGGTCAGCCGGGCCGGGTAACCCGCTTAGCTGGGGTGACTTTTTTCTCCATGTGAAAGCCGAAGGTGGGGTAACCCACAAACTGGGGTGATGTCTATCCGGGCATTTATCAACAGGACTGCCAACCACTACAACCCTGGTGAGCCTTTCTGACTATTTCATCTTCAAAACGTCGAGAAAAACAGTTTTAGCGAAGAATATGCTGAAGAAGTTGACGGTGCCAGCGACAATTTAAGCGTGGAGTCCGATAATAAACCTGAATTACTGAAATATCTTAAAGAATACAAAGTTACATGCGACTTTAATAAAAAGGATTTTGAGCAGGACCTGTCGGCGATGTACACAGAGATGCACCGCTGCAATGCTTAGCGATTAATTACTTCGATGAATTTCGGCCTAAAAGCACCACTCAGCCTGAAAAGCCCTTGAACGAAAAGGACAGTGAGGAATATTAAAACTTTAAGAAACGCATTTTTTAACCTCACCCCAGCGCCGCGGGGTTGCATGTGAAGGCTGGCTTTTTTTGACCACGGGTAGGCGGGGTACCTCACCTCCCCGGGGTCCCCCACCTCCATGTGAACAGGCCCTAAGGTAATAGGGATTATTTTATTCATGTGGCTTTTGTAATTGAGCTAAACATCCGATGAACTGAAAGGCTAAAAATAAAAGTGACTGGCCTTCAAAGTTTCTATGAGCTTCCCGAATTCCGCCTTTTTGGGGAAAGCTTTATTATACCGACCAGGCGGTCTGATTATTTTACCATGAGCCTACCGACGATTAAAACTCTATCACGCGCGCATGGTTTCGATTAACCGCACAGATTAACGAATTTCTTTATCTCATGGCAAAGAAACGTGAGTCGGATATTTTTGATGTGAACACATTAGCATTCAACCCACATACTGTACACCGGCTTTCATGTTCGGTTGCCTAATTAACTCTTTGAAAAGCCAAAAACTCATGTTTTCAGCTGATGTCCAACTAGGTGTAAACTACTCCTAAGTACTTTCTCGGCTGGAGATTTAAAAGTTACAGAGGTTCTGTTAACAGATCACAGCTTTCAAATTGACAAATGAATTGAGCACAAATCAAAGAGCTATCCACTTAAAGCCTTAAACTTTCGCGTGGATTTTACTTTCGTTGTTTTAGCGCGTCGTTAAAAGGAAGCGAAAATTAAACCCACTAAAATAATTAGTTCAAAGATATATGTTCGGAAACTGTGAAAGTGGCCTTTCCATAAAAAATATCTCACATTTTCAGTGGACTTGGACAATAGCACTACTTTTTGCATTAAAACCATTGTACTTACCGAATATCGTATAAGTCAATTGCCCGAAAAACATCACTTATCAAATTTACACGATTTTTGCCAATTCGTAACCAAGCAATATAATTTTTTGAAACGCAAGTATGCATAGGTCGACTAAAAAGTAATTCGTGGGCATAATTTTCCGTTACGACCTGAACTCGTGCGCGAAAGTATCAAAGACAAACGTCACAAAATTTAATTTCCTTTTGGAAAAAATCACAAAAAAACAACAAACCACACCGGAAAGTACTCTTTACTTTCTTTGTCATCCAATAGAGATTTTTCACTCCAGACAGAGTTCAGCGTTCTGCTTGCTTGCAATTGGTTAATGTTGTGGATGTCGAAGTCGTCCCGTCAGAGCTTACCGAGATCAAGCCGACGTTTCACTAACATATATGAAACTCTGAGAAGAAACGATTATTACGTTTATTCCTCTGTGTGGTCGCTTAATCTTGACGGTCGAATCTCTCACAGTTGACCACTATCAGAAGAAATGTGGTCGTTTTATATGTAGAGAAGGTAGTTTACTTGTGGAGAGGGACAGATGGGCGGATCTCCGGATCGTCAGAGATGCAGATCGGCCCGAGATACCGAGGTTGTGGCATTGTAGTGTTCAGTATTAAAAATGATGTAGATTTGTGGGTGTGACAACCAGTAGTTTTTTGTTGGTGGTTTGTCTTTATTAATCTTGGAATACAGGCGTTCTCTAATTAAAGTCAATTAGAAACCAACCTGTTGAGATCGATTTCAGTAAACGTCTAAAAATAACTTGATCATACTTTGTTCCTTATAAGATAAATACCTTAGTTTTTTCTTTGCGTTTGATGCATTTAAGCTGAGAAATTGCTTTGCAATACCATATAAACCCTATATACACAAGATGCCACAGGTAAAGCCATTTTTCATCATGTGATTGTCCTGCAGCAATTAATTATGCATTCATAATGGTAACAAACAAACAGCATCGATATTTTTAGTGCAATAAAGGCGGCTTTTTCGGAACAAATAGTTTTCGAGAACTAACAATTCAATGCTCCTCATATTTTGGACAAAAAATGGAATTATGTAAACTAAAACAAAAAGTGGGCATCTTGTTTTGACAGTTTGTTCTATTCGTGTGACGCGCAGAAACTACTCAAATCTAATTTTGGCGCAAGAAGATTCTAAGCAAATTTTCTTTACACCAACTCATCTACTCAGAAGCTTCTTTTAAAAAGACATTTGGACTTTTGGTCTAAAACAGCAAACGGGAAATGGGGCTAGTTGAAAATAAGTTTGAATTGATTCTGTTTTAGTTTGAATCCAAAAAAACTGATATCATACTTGTAGATATAAATATCAAAAAGCGAAACATTGCATTTCATATACAGATACACGAAGGCCCCCTTTATAGAGAAAACTTTCTTTAATTACATGACCCCAGCGTTCTTAACTAACGATCAATTTTAGCCAAAAATAAATTTACTAAGTAATAAGCCTAAGTAAATTTACTTAGGTTTGGAAACTTGCGAAAAATCTGTCTCGAGCGCCGGAAAGCTAAACGTTTACACTGACTATCTTGCGTAAATGATTATACAAAGACTCTCTCAGAGACAAACTTCCTTTAGCAAACGTTTTCCTGAATTACAGAGAGTCAAAAAAATAACGGGAGATCTTTAGCCTCCTTATAAAGGCTTAACGCAATATTTGGGCCGACTTGCTACAGCACCTGAAACGGATATCCGAAGACTCTTAAAAGCAAACTTTTCTTTACTAAATATG
>Ga0126336_10001629_pt1 | contig 12036 bp, 6 predicted proteins | sample SidCmetagenome_FD_92530 | JGI IMG/M metagenome (GOLD analysis project Ga0126336, IMG submission 92530) | Coral microbial communities from El Islote,Puerto Morelos, Mexico - Siderastrea C C metagenome | ecosystem: Host-associated > Invertebrates > Cnidaria > Coral | place: El Islote,Puerto... | reverse complement strand
TTAATCGTTTAAACTGTACAATAGGGCTACTGTTGTGGTAGATGCAACGATTTTACCCTTGCCCGATATAAGTACGTTTTAGGAAGTCCGACGGACGGGCTACTGGATGTCAGACCGTCCGAGCATGGGCACAATTTGCGTTCGGCTCGTTAAAATTGTTAAAAGCCACTATAAGCCCGAATTCAGAACTGAAAATGAATTTCAATAACAGCCTAGTAATTATATTCGGGATGTCCACAGTTTTGTCTATAAATGTCTAATAAATAGAAGTGACTTTGGCCAAATAACATTGAATTTTTGGTTATTTTAGGGATCAGAAAGGAGTGGTTTTAAACACTAAAGTTTAGAAGCGAAAGAAACGGCAAAGAGTATGCTTTTCATTGTAATTAAATCCACTTTTTCTTACCCTTTTCTGCAGTATCATCGTATTTTCTTTGATACTGTTTTCTTCTGAAGTTATCAGCTTTGACTGGATTCATCCGGGGATCTTCTTCTCCAAATGTACGTCCCCACCGGAGCCCCTGTGAGGAGGCGGGTTGTAAGCAGACAGATAGGAAAATACACGAAACGAAGAAGAAGACTATAAGACTTTTAGTTTCCATGGTTTAACCTGCAATAAAGTGAGAAGATGACATAAATAGAGTCGCATCGACCTCGTATGTTTCACTAACAGGTTTCTTTGCGGTCGACATGCGTAAACCGTAAACAATTTCGAGAAGCCGGAATGTGTTAAGCCGTCGAAATCATTGAAAGCTGACAAGGGTTTGATTGCTGCGAGTTAACGTTTTGGTTGGAAAGGTTTGGCGTAAATTCGATTACCGTTGAGCCAACCGTCGAGTCATCGAATGTTGTTTTAACTTTTTTATTCTGTGAGTGAAATCCGAAGACGTCAATACTTTCCGATGGTAGATTGGTCGTTTAAGTTGTCCGCGCTTAACAAAATAACATTTCGCGTTTTTAAGGAGAATTTCTAAAGAGAAACAAGCATGTTTGTGTTTTCTGCCTTTTTTTGCGATCGTGCCTACACCCATTCATTGAACCTCGCTAAGAACGATTAAAATCAACGTGGTGAAAATGTAAGCTGTTGAGAATACACTGTACTCGAAGAGATTTTCATAAAAGAATTCGGAAATATCTTTTTCTAATATGTCTACTTCACAATATGTCTCTCGAAGAACCTTGGAAAATGCGATTTAAGACTGATAGAGTTTGATCGAAAATCCTCACAGAAACAAGGGGTTGAAATTATAGAAAACTGCCAAATATTGAGGAATTTTTTTACTATGTTTGAATTACAGCCTCAAGAACAACCTTAAATAAATTATTGAACTTAATATTGATAAAATTTGATTAAAAGTTGTGAAGAAATGACGGTATAAAATTGTAGAATACTCGGCGAGAATCATTTGTCCAACTAACAGAAAAAGAAATCGATTTTCCTTACGGTTGATGATTTTCTTTTAGTGTTCCTTCCTCCGCTTAAAACCCGTAGACCTTTGTGTACCTTTCTTCACTGTTCAACGGCTTATAAAGCCGATACCTCCGGCGACGTGGTTCGTTTTCACAAATTAAGCAGACTAAAAGGATAAAAAGCCTCTAAATGATGGCCACGTAATTTGGTTTAATTACTTCCGCATTAAGGATAATGAAAACACAGACCTTTTGACAGAAATAAAGGTTCAATACACGTTCTCTACCATACAAAAATTTTCACCTGTTTTCTCGAATCTTGAAAGCCCACAAATCGGGGTTCGTTAGCGACTTTTAACACTAAGCCAATTTTAGGTACTGAATTTATTGAAGTAGAATTTTTTGGCCGTCTTTTGCTGTTCGATTTAAAGAATTAAATTTGCTTTCATGGACATGTTAATATTGTAAATATTTGGAACTGTCACTGAACAAATTTCTCAAATAACGTCAGCCTTTTGCCGAGGAAGTATTAGCCTTAGACTAGTGCGTCAAGTAAAAATTTGTACACACAAACATAATTACTAAATTGATTCTTTGCAAACAACTCTAGTTTTCCTTTGTTTAAGGCTAATTCGATTCACGGCTAGCCATTGTAATTTTTTTTTTGGGAAATAAACTTTTGATGTTCTTTTCCAACACCGAATTCTGTCACTGGAAAGCTGATTAATCATTTTCTCTAAATTGCACAGCAGGGTGAAATTAAAGATGCAACTAAAAGATGTTGTTTTTAAAGAACCATACCAGCTTTTTACCAGCTTAAGAACAGCAGATGTTTTAAAGCCCTCTTTGGGCGTTTTATTCAATTTTCTTGGGCGATCTGCGTTCAAGAAGGAAATCGAGAAATTACAGAACCACTAATTTTTAGCCAAGTTAGAAATTAAATTCAAAAAGCATTGTTATTTATCCTTCTGTCGCATTTACTTTACTGCTATAAGCTTATGTGCCATTTAAAGAATACAGCCGAGCAGGCTTTAATTGTCTCCTTGGGTTATTAACTTCAAAAAATTATCTTCAAAAAGCTTTGTTTTTTATCAATGCCACTCTTTTCTTCAAGAACAGACTAATCCATTTAGGTGGAAAATTCTGGAAAATATTTTCCTGTGCCTGCAGCAACTAACACAATGGAGACGTGATGAGAACAAAATCATATTAGGCCATAAATACTTTGACCTTAGTTAGAGAAATATATTGAAAAAAAAAATTGTGAAAAGATCCTTGAAAGAAATAATTTGCTTCTTTATGGAACAAAATCAAGAGCAATCTTCACATATTATGGCGCTCTTTAAGATTTAATTTCAAAATGTTCATTGCCTCTTTGGTAATTAAAAGCTCTTACTTTTTGGGAGCAATATGTAGAAAAAGATTGTAATCTCAGGGAATATTGACCGTGACTCTGAGTTCTGGTGAGTAATTGGAAGTTACTATGACAAATTATCAGCGTGCAATAGTAATGGTATTATTGATCTAAGCGGGCAGGAAGTAATAAGGAACAGATGAATTACATGGACGTTCTAACATCGCTGGATAGATAAACCTACACTTATAGCTGTTGACATTTAAGGGCTTTGGTCAGAACCGCAGTTAAAAGATTCAGATTCTACGCTTTTATAACCAAAACTACCGGGCGTTAAACTGAGGCTTTTAAATAGTAAAATCACATGATTTTGTCATCTACCGTGTATTGCTTCTGATATTGGCTTTTGCGTCATATAGCAACTAATAGTTGACCATTACAATTGACCCAGAATGATATTTTGAAACGGAATACAAAAAAGAGGGGGAAAAAGGAGAAAAAAGAAGCTGTGTACATGGTCCTATACTGACGCGGTAGCGAGACTAAAGCAGATATTACTTTCTTTTGTAGGCGCCATACCGAATACTTTAAAGCACTCTTTCAGCTTGTTGTGACACATAACTTTAAATAGTCTTCAACAGTTTTATTTGTTGTGACCAGGACAGAATGGGACTATGGTTTATAATACAGTTAGTGATAAAAAGGCTGTGACTTCCTTTGTTTTATCGGTACGGTGCTTCTACCTTTGTCGCTGACCTAAGTTTGATTTCAATTGCTTGTGGTTTTATCACTTTTTTAAGGGATAACCTTCCTTGAGACAGATTTAACAAGATTTTCAAATGCCTGTGGTTTTGTCGTTTTTTCAAAGACTGATATTCCCCCAGACATCCTGAATGATTTCAAACTGATCAGTCGTAAATCAGTCCTAAAAAGGGAAAAACTGGTTAATAGAACCCGTTTCAATTTGTAACGCTCCACTGCAAGGAAACCTGGAGTGAGCAGTTTTTGGTTAAACCTCAGAAATAAAGAATTTCAACTTGTACCGTAGAAAAGAAAAAAAAAGTGAGAGAATTCAGCAAAAAATGCCAACTATAAGAAAATAGCATAACACATTTTTATAGTATTTTGAAGGCTGGTTTTCCTATCATCACCGCAATCTGAAATTGCGCAAGGTTTAAAAAGTAAGAAAGTTATAAAATGAATACGACTCAAAGATATTTATATCTCTTCCCAGCTTACAACAAATTTATAAACTAAAAGAATCAATTGTGTTCTTCAAAGATTACATGAAACCTTTAGTGTGTTGGCTCTGTGGTTTCAGTTCTTTTAACCTTCGTATAATTTTAGTTCAAGAAATCTAGGGCGAAATATTCTACAGAAAAAAAAAATTGTATCTTTCCAGTTAATAAAAAGAAATTAAATAACATTAGCGAATTCTACATTACTGGATGAAACTCGTTTTCTTTCCGATTGAGGTTACGCCTTCATCTGCAAACAATCAGATAAAGACACAGCGACGGACAAAATTTTAACTCATCTTTTCGTGTCGTAGGTAAAGAATAATAAGCGAATGCCACAGGTCTCTTAAAAAAGCAATTGCCAATTCCGTGGTCAAATCTTCTTCGGTAATTAATTAGTTTAAGTAAATTCTAGAAACCCTCTGTCCACGCTTTGTTATTTGCTATAGTCCTACGTAAAAGAAGCTCAGTAATACATGTAAATTCTCTTACGACAGGAAGTTTTTACTTTTATCTTGCGGCTTTATGTTATGTCGCCATGCATAAGTTATTCCTTATGTAAGGAAATACTCAATGGAGTTAAGTATTTTGCCTTCAGGAGAAAAGTTGTCTTTTTATGATACCATCAGGCCTCTCAGAGAGAAGGGTGGTGTTTTCCTCTGGTTTTAATATGAATGGGTTGACGCAGATACGTGGAAAGAGGTGTTTATCGTCGAGAATTACGTTAACCAGCTATCAGGCTCTGTTTTCGTTTCGTTCATTGAAAAATTCAGGCGGAGAAGGCGAAACATTTGAACAGCCTAATATCTACTGAAAATTCGATGCGTTATCAAAAAGACCATCGCTCTTGCTCGCCCTCGGTTTAAACGTGGCTTAGACGACGATAACACAATTTTTCACTGAAAGTCAAGCCATTTCTTCTAAGAATGGTTTTCATTTAGTTGTGTTTTGCATTTAGTTAACATCAGTTCAAGGTATTACTTTGTAGTAGCAGGTTTCTTATTTTTGTGAGTGCTTTTTCGCTGCCCATGCATATCCTTGTGTGAAGTCGTTAATTTCAATGACATTCAATGGAGTTTCAGTGAGTTATCTGATAGGAGTGCCTTAGTTGCCTCAGGTATTCCCCGATTAAAGGGACTGTCACGGAGATTTTTACGTTTTTGGGTGAAAAATGGCTGAAATTTAAATCAAGTACCTTTTCTCGTACATGGGATACGTACAACGTCAAAAGAAGGAAATCGAATGATTTCCTCAAAGGAAGAACAAACCTTAATCAGGGCGATTTTTCCAAGAAACGGCGGAAAAACGTCAAAACATCAGCTTAATGTTTTCAAGTTGCAATTCATTCCCATCCTTGCAATCCGCAGCCAAACATACTTAATTATAGTCTCAGAAAACTAGTAGAGCAATTTTAAACGAAACTGCGAACCAATAGTATTTTCGGGGTTTCCTCTGATTGGAATATGTCTTGTAGCTTTTCAAAGTTTTCCTAAAAATTGATGACAGTGTTCCTTTAACTTTGATGAAAATCTTAAGTTTCTTACATAACTGTCATTCTGGGTATGAAAAAGAAGTCCAGGTAGGCAAAACAACTTTTAAGTAGATAAGCAGCCCACACGACGGGTGCTAAACGCCGGTTTTCTGTAGCATGAAGCTATCAGGAATCTGGGCGACATAGCAGTTCATACGTTTGAGGAAGAATATTTGGTCCCCTGGGTTTTTTTCAAATTCAATAGTTTATCCATAAATAAACCACTCTTCATAGCATATGAGATGGCTTAGTCCGTGATAAGAAGGAATTTTCTGATTGGCTTCCTAAGTGTTCTGTATTGTGCAATACGGGCTGCTAAGAAGGATCGCTCACAAATACAATATCATCATTCGTGCTTTCACAAATATTAAAAACAAAAAATCCTAGGGTGGCACCTTTCTCCGTTGAGTCTGACATACGACTGAAAAAGGCAAATTTCTGCAAAGTGTCACTAAAATTTTATTCAGTGTTTGCTACTCGCATTTACCTATATTGATCGCACAGTATTTGAAGAAAAACCGATTTTCAAGTTTTTTCCTCACACGTTTTATGGGTCCTATATCCATTAACTTGCAATTGCAAGAAATGAACTTGACCAATACCTTGGAGATTATTAAGGGGCTTTCAAAAGCGTTTTTTTTTTTTTTTTTTTTGCAGTGATTTTATATAATTAAGTACGATTTCCAATCACTTGTGGATACTAACGACGATATTCGATATTCGTTGCGATCTTACGGCGATATGATTGCAGCGGCAGACTGCGACAGCTCCGGCACAGGAAAATTGCGATCAAATTACCTTGAAATCGCTTCGAATATCACCGGCTGCTTTACTCAGGCGATTTGAATTCGCTCTTAAAATCGCTTAAAAATCGCCTACGTAAACTACCTTAACGTTACTGTATTATGCGCAATTTTTATTAGTGTTTTTTTCTTAACAGGATTAAGCACCGAACTACTTAGTTCAAAGGGTTTTTCCGTTTTCGCTAATTTTAACGGCATTTTTTACTTTTTGTTAACAAGTGATTGATCATTGAGTATTAAATTAAGAATTTGAATGACATCACTGAATTCCTTTGATTGATCGCTAAAAATAAGCAGCCCTAATACTGCGGACCTGTCATGTGCGGGCCCCGTGGTCACGTTCGACGAAAGGCAGTATTGCAATGGTTGTAAGTTTACTTAGCTTGCACTGGAGATATTGTATAAATTTTAGTGTTCGAAGCACTGATTGACGCATTTTATTAGTTTTCAACTGAAGGGCAATTCATTTTTACAAATTCAATTGGCGGGGTGCTTGGAGGCCCAAACTATCGAAGAAAAATAACAAACCAACAATCAAAGACACGAAGCATTACCCCTTCCATTAGACTTAATACACACTTTTGTTCGATGTTACATGATATATCACACCAATATGTGTGGTTGACGCGGAAAGGAAAAGGCGTAAGTGATACTTATACGGGAAAAATATCTACTGAAAGAAGCAGGTCTCTTTTAACAAGTTGAAATCCTGACACTGACAATCTTAGACAAGTCGACGGGTTCTTTATTCAAAGTTCTTGGTTCTATTTATTGTATGAAACTGATTCAGAGTCATGAATGTGGTCTTAGCTCTAAAGTAGTCTCTATTGTTTATTTTTTCTAATATCTTGTGAATGAAAAGCGTCACTGGTCACAAGTTATAATCTTTATACCATCTTGAAACGAGAAGATCGGGGTATTATTGACAGCTCTTTGTTGTTTAAAATATCTATGAACTCATGTTCCCATTCTTAGCTCTAAGCTATTCTCTATCATGCAAGTTTCTCTGACTTTCATTCTCTGAATGAAAAAGGGTCGCCGTTTTCAAGTTGTGAACTCTACGATGAAACATTAGGTTTGCCACGACAAGGATACGTTCAAATTTCTATGTCGTTTAAAACTGATTCGCGGGCATGAATAGAGTCATCTTCCCACTTTTAGATTTGACCTGTTCACCAAGACATAATTTCTTTTTCAACATTCTCAATGAAAGACGTCACTTTTTCATAAGTTGTAATCTACGATCTTCAGAAAACACGACGGGGGCTCCGTTTAAAGCTCTTAATGAAAACCTGATAAAAAAAAAATAACGCAGGCGTGTATACTGTCAGGTCACTAAGCTACTGCCTTTAGTTTTTTTTTTCTCTAACATCCCCTGAATGAAAACGGTCACTGTTTCAAATGCCATTTTTGCACGATATTTAGTCGACACAGCATGGACTCCTTAATTCAGGCATAGCTCTCTATTGTGTCAGAAATATTATTAATGAGCTTACCGCTGGGCTTTAGACGGCGATGCTTAATCCACAGTTCTCTATTGTCAGTATATTCCAGCTGGCAGGTCGATAAAGTTAGTTTTGTTGAGTCTCTAGTGTTTTTACAATAATTCAGAAAGTTAAAACAACATGAGTTCATTAGCGATATCCTGGCGATACAATAAACTTTTTATCTTAAGCCTGTAATGTACCCCTGGAGCTATATGAAAATACACCGTATGTGAGGTTGTCAAAATATTATTTTACTCCATGAAAAAGGAAAATCCTATGATGGTCACAACGTAGAATTTCTGTTACAGACAAAACAATTAGAACCATTCTGTTGAGCCCAATAAAGAGCACCACAACAAAGTATATTGTAAAGGAAATTTTAACTGAAGTGAATGGATACACTTAAGGAAATCATTTACAGCCATACAACTTTGCACTAACAAACCAGGAAAGTGTTGCTTCAGAGTAGTATAAGTATCTTTGATTTGGGTGATCACGCTACTGGGGATTTGCAGCAAAAGTAAATGATATAACCACTTTACCCAACTAAAGGCTGGACTAAACGAGGAAAAGGCGATTCAGTATCCATCTTTCCCAAGCAGTTATACCTCTTTACTTGTGAAAGAAAACAGCTATCATGATAACCTCTAAGAAAAAACTTTATAGATTTGTCATGCCATTTGTGTTGTTGCCTATGGATATTCTTTAGCCAATTGCCAAATACGAGCAATGATTGCATTCTAGCTACACTTGGCAAAGAAAGAGTATATGTCAGCATCGTTGTTTCGAGTTCGAGTCGACGCATCTAGAGTAAGTTAAAGTTGAGTTCAAGTAAGGTTCTAGAACGAGGGCAAGCGGTGACCCTATATATATATAGCTATCTGCATCTGAAAGTTAACCGTTGAAAAATCATGCCTAACCTAAATACGGAACTGCTAAATACTAAAAAAAAACTGATGAATTCCTTGGTCCGTGGCTGATTGTGTGGCCGTACATACTGGTGCAACCTGTCCTTCTCGAGAGGTTAATGCAAAATAAAGATAAAGGGCAAAATTAAGTGATTTATTGCATGGAGCTTTGATTAAGTCAGTCTTGGAGTTCTGCGAGAAGTTATAGTTGCATAGGTAGGCCCTTTAAAATACCCTGAACTTGACCCGAGCCTTAGTTTTGACAAAATAAATTACACAGTTTTCAACATGTAACGTTTCTAGCAGTGTTTGTTTGCTTCAAGTAAATTCTCGAAAAAGGAGGTCGAATGAATAATGAAAATCAAAATGTTCGTTTATGAAAAAGGTCTCTTTTGAGATACCGTTCTATTTCTCAATTATTCATCATTACAATTGAGGTAATTGGTCAAATCTGATATATTATAAGTTTTTTGGCGTCGTTGTTGTAATCTTTTGATTTGCCTCAGAGGTATCTTGTTCCAAGGAAGGAAGTGAAATATTGTGCCAACCAACGCATAATTATGTTTTTTTAAATATACGTCTTTTTATAAGCTGATTTTCAGTTGATTTTTTGTTGTTGTTATTTTTAACTGGCTTAAATCTTATTTTGTTTCTCAGTATATGCCGGTAATGAGACCACCAACAGGGACCATTTGGTCAACAATTCAGATTTATTATTGCTTTCAGTTTACGGTATATCGACCCCGTCCTTTAAATTTGACGCTTGCCATGCCAAGAGTCTAACATTCTATGTGCAGGAAAAATAAGAAAGCCTTTTTCCAAGCATACTTTACATATTGCTTTTTTGTCTGTTTTCTCTTCAGAATTAGACAACATTATTTCTAGTGTTTTTTTTTTCTGTTGGCTGAAGTTAGTTTGGCTTTTCAGTTCCGGATTTTATGCGACGTTAAGGGAACCAAAACACCAGAAGCCTTCCTTCTAGTACAAAGGACCTTAAGTGTTGATAACCAATCTCCCGTTTGATCTTTATAAATATATGGATTTTTTTCTGGTAGATAGAAATTGCCGGTTCCTTTGGAGGCGTTATATGCAAACATAATGCCTGCAGTAATCAGCTGGCCAAATAATTTCCTATATAAATGAATGAAGAAAACCAAATCCTCCACCTATTTGTAATACACTCGGACAAGAGGGTTACTATTACCACACAGTCTTGGCAGCATAAAAACAAATTGAATTTGAGGCTGCGATAGAGACAAGTGTTTAAGGTATTTAATACTTATACTGTTCGTGATATGGATTTCAGGGTTGCTATTTTTAAATTATCATTTTTACTTTCGATATATTTGCTGACAAAATCTTTTTTTATACATTGATCGTTATGAAATATTTGCCACAACGGTACTCTCGTCTTTGGTGTTGTAATTATTTTGGTGTGATTGTGAAAGCCAAGGCCACACAAACGCCGGGCAATAACTGTTTCATACAAACTGGCATGAAATCGGACCAAGGCTCCAAATATCCTGTAGAATATACCAAGCATATTGAGTGACAAACGTAATAATTAAAAACAATTTTCCTCATAACTGATCGACGTAAATAGGCGGATCCTTGCTGACGTCATTGTTTACATCTTGACAATTGAAATTCACCCGATAAACAAACAAAGATTATGACTAGAAAGAGCATACAACATTTAGTTAACATGCGAAGTTTGAAAGAAAAAGGATGGAAACCGGTTTTCAAATGATGCTTTCAAAATTTACAACATTTACAGACGTTTGTATGGCTAGGTGGCAACTCTTGCCAGCCAGCCCTACAAACGTCTGTAAATTTGACCTTTTTCAAAAAGGAATAGCTCGTTCAATTTTCAACATTCTCCTCTCATATTTGGTATTTTTACTAATTGTGCCAGTCTCTTTCAATTTGTCGTGTTTTCATTTGCCAAGCTAGCTACAAAATTTTCTATATCTTATGATAATGCTTAGATCAAAGACTGCGGACATAAACAAGGATCCGCCTATTGCCACTGGTTGAAATTGAAAGAAGCCCAGCGCATTGACTAGAAATTCTGTCGTCCAGAAAGAACCGTTGTCATTTATGAGAGAATACCTTCTTCCTGGTGTAATTTAGCCTTTTTACATTTTTCTTTTCATTTTAAACCCTTTATCCTTAGTTCGTGGCTTAGAGTAGTCTTGTCGCCTCGATACTTTGTTTTGTTGATATCTCTGAGTTGAACACTAGGCAAGCATGACTCTCGCCGGCATCTCCGTGTGTGTTATCATGTTCCCGGCAAGATCCCCCAGTACCTCACTCCATGCCACCTGTTACAATTCTAGCCACACCTAAGTTAGCTGCTAGGATCAGTATCCATCTCTATCAGCAAAAGGAAGGCGTATAACATTTGCAGTACCTTTATACCGCCGATGGCTCGTTAACTTACCAATCACCACAATGGTTATATACATTCACATACTTTAATGCCTCCACTTTCTATCCCTAAGCGCGTTATACTATGAAGGGCATGATCTGTTCGTTTGCTTCACTTAATGCATGCTTTACTTGTCGAATCGATGTAGCTACTTCAAAAAAAGTCAAAGTTAATTGCGAAATGACATGAACAAAATCGTCGCTTCAAAGTATCTTAAATCAATGACCTTTACGATACAGGCTGTTGCGTAACGAACTAGCAGTCTAAAGCGAATTCAGGCATCTCCGTGAAGAGATGTCGTGATAATGCGTACCGGGGGTCTTCTCCTATTCTCCTCTCAGCGATTTTCGACTTCAGTTCTATCTCAGCGATTGTAGCGACCCAGCAGTAATCGTTGCGATCATACGGAAACCACCCTCCAGCGACATAGCGATCACAGCTATCCTTGCGATGGTAAATATACCAGAATGTACTGCGTCCTGTACCCATTCCAAGATGGCGGCAAACGGCATGGCAGACTTCAGTTATGGAAAACGTAAAAGTGTACGACTGCGTATACAACAAGTTTTCAAAAGATACACAATAATGAATACATGACGGCCAATTGCTGGAATGCAATTGGCGAAAAGTTCGGCAAATCTGCGGGAGATGCCGACAGCCGAGATTAAAAATACAAGAATAGCGTATGGTACATTTTGGGAAAAAAGAAAACAGTGCTATCTGGTTCTTTTATAGCCACAAAAAGAAAAACAACAAGCTTCGAGCCTGTATCTACGATTGACTTTTTTAATGCAGGTCTTCTCGCATCATTTTTAATTTTCTCAGCGATCCTAGCGAACATATGGAAATCGCTCAGCGATCAAAGTCGCAACGA
>Ga0126336_10001628_pt1 | contig 12036 bp, 7 predicted proteins | sample SidCmetagenome_FD_92530 | JGI IMG/M metagenome (GOLD analysis project Ga0126336, IMG submission 92530) | Coral microbial communities from El Islote,Puerto Morelos, Mexico - Siderastrea C C metagenome | ecosystem: Host-associated > Invertebrates > Cnidaria > Coral | place: El Islote,Puerto... | reverse complement strand
TAAAATCTTCCTTACGTGCGTGTTCTCGAGGTTGTGATTTCATCTCCATGAGAAATGCGTTTCTAGCAATAATTTTTTTTTCAAACATGTGATTTTTTTCTAACTCTTTGAACAAAAAGAGGATGAATGGTAGGTCAAAAATATTTAGAAAAAAAGATAGGTCCCCATGCTTGTTTAAGAGTAAATAGCTATTCTTTTCTCTGGTGAGCTTAGCCTCATAGGAAACCTATTACCCTTGGAAGTGCACGTGCTGTGAGCGCACGCTAGTGACGCAACAAATCATGCGCAGTAAGGATGCGTAATGCAATACAGGGGGAATGACCTTAAGATCCTTTTACTTGTGTAATGTTTGTATAAGCTACAAGTATCAATCCTGAGTTGAAATTCTGTGTCTGTAAGATGCCAATTAAATTATGTTTTCGCAGCACTGGGCTCATTAATATGCAAGGTATGATTATGCATGAAGGTGATTAAGTTGCATGACTTCAGGTAGCTTTAAAAAAGCTAACAAGATACAGAGAATCCAGTTTTGTGGTTTACGCAAAGTCCTTGAAATGCAAACCATTTTGATCCTTGTGCTTGTGCTTGTATTTTTAAAAGTTGGATGGACCCCTGTGCTTGCTTCGCTGGAGTGAAAACCAGTCATATGTTTTATTAAATCCACTCATTATGCCAATTTCAACAAGATATTGAGTCTGTAGCTTCACAGCTATTTTTTGGCTAAGCAAAACTAAGTGCCTAAGTTTTATTTAGGAGCTTAGTATTGGGGATGGTTTAAGACATCATACTTTTGATAACATCATACTTTTCTCCACCTATCAGAAGCCGGGAAAAAGTCACATGGTGATAATCAGCAGATTGCCTTATTTTGTCCTGACGATCAGTTAATGATACCATTTTTGGATAAATCATCAGAAGCAGAGTTTGCTCATTTTGCATAATCTTGTACCAACGAAGTGATGTGTACCAGTGCAACAAAGTGCGGATTAAGGTTGGCACAGGGGTAATAGTGCTTGCCTCCCCCAGTGAGGCCTAGGTTTGAATGCCAGAGTCAGCGTGACAAAAAGCTGTTGTTCACTGGTTCTCGTTCTTGCTCTGAAAGTTTTCTCTGTTTTCCTCTGCCTCTAAAACAAATACAATGTATTTCTAAAATCCAGTTTCATTTAGAATCTGAGAGCCTGAGGTTTGTCATTCATTTTTAACCCTCTTACCACAGGTATGAGAGAATCTTCTTGCATCAACTTCATTGGTAAATGCCTTAGTCTCTCATTTGTCTCAAACAACCTGTACACAGACCAAACAAGCCCAGGATGAGTCAAGGGTACCTCTTTTAAATGTACACTTAGGATGGCCCATGAAACTGAACAATGCCTGCTGTGAATAGTTCTTTGCTGTTATTGTATCAGCTCATATTCTGACAGCATAAACGTCATCCAAGTAAATACTGGAAACCAACACCTCTTCCAATGGAACAGATTTTATTTCTTTATCAAATGATTCACAATCCAGGGACAATTCAGATCCATTTGTATAATATCTAAAATGGGCATTTTTCAGACTATGACACATGCATTGAATTGAGGAAGGGGGGGGGGGGTCAAACACATGCAAGCCCTGGTCATCATGTTTAGAAACAGAGATGAACTTGCCAACGATTGGGCCACTGAAGAGATACCATTTAAAAAGTCTATGTAGATGTTCTGAGGTATATGATAGGACATGTGTACATACCCTTGACACCGAGCAAGATCCTTGGGAGTAAGAGCTAATTTCATCATCACTAGGGTGGTTCTGAATAACACTTTTATCCCTACAGTGAATAAAGCTATTTCAGTCATCAGCTTTAAATATGATTTTACTGGGATCAATTTTGACATACTGTATAACCATCAGGCTTCGACAAAACACTGACCCCCTACTGACCCCACTTACTGACCCCCTCTAAAATTCACTGGAACTAAAAAAGTAATAATTTGAATAAGAAAAATATAGTTTTGAAATATGCTCACCTTTAAACTTCTAAGGTGGCGTGAGATGGTCAATCTGCTTCATGCTATCGCAAATGTTACCTCCCTTTTCCGATAAACAGAGTGGCAAATGTATTGAAACATCATAGACTTTGTTGTCCACTTCCACGAAAAAGGAACTGTAAGTTGTGCCCGAAAAAAATGTAAATAGACAGATATTGAACAAACCTGCAAGAAACCGGAAGTGGTTCTGTCTGTAACTTAGTAGTGTCAGGTCATGCTGTAGTTATGTGGGTGCAGCCACATTTGCAAGAATTTGAGCAAAGGCGCCCATTACTGGTACATGATCAAGACAAGGTATAAGAATTCTAACGATCACTTCCACAAAAAAAGAAAAATAATAAAAACAAAATGAACGTATTATGCGGGAAGACAAACACACACTGGAAAAACCATAAGTTGTCATGTCTTAAAATGTAGTAGTTCCAGAACCTGCCATCCATTCTTTGCTTGCACGTGAGATATAACAAGATAAAACTGGACCACGGCCATAAACACGGAGACTCATCTTGGAGTCAAACCCTGATCAATACATGTAACACCAATGGTTGCCTTTGCGCAAATTCTCACAAAAGAAGAAAATGGCCTGCGCCCATGCAACTAGAGCGTGACCTGGCACTATACTAAGTTACAGACAGAACTACTTCCAGTTTCACACAGATTTGTTCAATAACTGTCTATTTATATTTTTCCGAGCACAACAGTTGTTTTTTCAAGGAAGTAGACAACAAAGTCTATGATGTTTCAATACATTTGCCACTCGTTTATCAGAAAAGGGAACTATAATTTGCGATAAAAGGAGTTTTAACAATGGCATGAAGCAAATCGACTATCTCAAGCCATCTTGGAAGTTTAAAGATGAGTGTATTTAAAAACAATATTCTTCATTCATTCAAATTGTTACTTTTTTTTTCCAGTGAATTTTAGAGGGGGTCAGTAGGGGACAGTTGACCGGGTGTGAGCTTTTTGTAGAAGCCCATAACCATCATCGTTATTAATACAGGGTAATTTGGTCATTGATTTAAAGAAACTATAAATAACTGTTAAAACTAATGTTGATTTTTAGTAAAGAGTTTTAAAACATTTTGCACGTCAGTCTAGTGCCACATTTCATGCACATGACAATGTTATTTTCTTGGAAAACGGCATAAAACTTACCCAAACAGCCAAGGATGCAAAACTTCTATACGGTAAGTCACCAGCAGTCCACAATTTGTAACTTATAATGATTTTATTATTTCCAAGCTATTGTGGCTTTGACTTTGTTAAGAGAGCTTAAAACTTGAGTTTAAACAAACCTTCACAGAAGAACATGTCCCACACACGAAGTACAGTAGCAAAAGGTAGGTTCCTGTGTTAAGAGAAAATAATAAAACATCTACAAACTCTCACACTAGATAGCAGCTCTTTTGTAAACAAAAGTCAGACATTTATTTAGAATGCACAGAATTTAACATCTGTGTGTTTGTGATCATTTACCAAGGCCTTCCCACAAATCAATCAATCATAGATCGAACACTAATTGACTAAGCTGGCTTTGCTTAGGTTAGATGGGAATATTATTTATATTCACTTTGTTGTTTTGCACAAGTTCACGTTAGCCCTCGTTACACTTTGTTCATGGTGGACCTTGATACACTCAGTCTAAGTACCATGACCTTGACCTCAATCCTTTGCTAACTGCACACCAGCCAAACAACTCAGTCAATAGGTATGTTGTGGTTCAATTTTCTCCTTGGTTCAATTTTTATTTTCCTTTGTTTTTAACTCATTATCATACATTGCCATACACAAAAACAAAGGAAAATAAAAATTGAACCATTATTTTTTGGCCCAGTAATGTTAAAAATTATGAATGGAAAAGAACCTTACATAATGTACTTTGTCATATTGGGGGTTCCACTGTATTAACTTAAATTGATTACAACTTATACATATTGTTTTTAGTATTTTATGTGCAGTAAGGGCTAGCCATACATGTATGAAATAAAACTTGTATAATGTTAGGTAATTCAATGAGCTATGAACAAAAAAAAATCTTTTCATAAAGAGACCCACCTGGCCAACAGACACATAAACCATTCAGTCATGTACATCAAAGGGTCTATGTGGTGAACTTTCTGAAAGATAAGGGAACACAGTCTGTCTAAGTGATGAAAGTTACCGTCTGTGACAATGAACGAGAAAAATCATACATGTACTACTTGCTGACATTATACTATATGTGAAAAGTTGGCATACACAAATCAGAAGACAGTAACTAGAATTCCAGATATTCTCACCATGTGTTTTGCTACATGAGGCACAGTTTTCTCAAGCAAACCACCAAATATCGCTCCATCCAATTGAACAGCTTCCTGGTGAATACACAAGCAGTGTGAATGTCAGCACTTTGATTGATTTTATGAGTCATTGTGATCCATCAAAAGGCAGATTTTAGTTAAATTCAGGTAACTTTTAATAAATTCATGTTCTGTAAAGTCACACCAAGTTACAGTTAAACAAACATGTTAAGTGTTCCCTTGAGGAGTATAAAGTGAAGACATATATACATTCATTTCATTATTTGATTCAAAACTCTACTTTTCAATTGAAGTTTTGAAGAGAAAACTTGATCTGATACTCAAATTCTGATGGGATTTAATTGTGCAACAGGTACTTTTTGGAATTTGACAGGTTTGCACCATTCCGTAACCTGACCCCAGAAGAACTATACATGTTTAATTTTTCTACTTTTTACTTTATGCAATCAACAACCTCTGCATTGATGAAGATTCATTTGAACATGGAGGGACTGTGCTTTGAACATACCTGTCAACCTTATTAAAATCAGAAATAGGACCACCCCCCCCCCCTCCTCACCCCAGTCTTGGGGTGGTACCCTGCCCCCAACACTGAGCAGGGTTCAGTTACTCATGGGTTTTTGCATCGATTTTTAAAAATATTGCCTGTACTGTACTGTTTTAGCATTAGAATTCACAGGTGTTGTTTAATGGTCTCAAGCACTACATGTATTGCACAAAACAATGGGATTTAGAAGACTCAAGACCAATCTTTAACAACCCAGTTCCAAATTTTTACAAAAGAAAATCTTTTTTTTTTCCTCTTGAAAATCGGAATGTCCCAATTTCTTTCGGTTTTGAAACTCAAAAATCGGGACAATTCCAATTAGAATGGGACAGTTGGCAGGTGTGCTTTGAACCATCTCATTCCAAAATGAAACATGAAGAAGGCATAAAGCAATCATCTCATAATAGTTAACAATAATATTATTCACCAAGATGGAGGAGAATAGTGGTAGATATTTGCCAAGCCACAAAACGGCAAGGGTAGTATCTGCCACTCTTCTCTGACACCAAGTTGATTAACTGTTTATTAAGTGTATACCAAATCAGTGGATAACCAGCATCAAATAGTTCCTTTTTCCCTGAGAAACTGAGAAATCAGAGAAAACCTATGCACAAAAACCTAGAAAAATGCCCGAAGGTGAATAGCAGATGTTATCGCAAGTTTGAGTAGCCAATCAGAGCACATGAAGAACACTATCCACTGGTTTGGTACATGTATATACTAATACATGTAAACACCCCATGCATTTTATCTACCTACTCAGTAATTACATTGTATCTATCACTTACTAGTTTAGGGCTGTAATACCCAGGAATGTACCTATCACAGATCATTACCAAACACCAGAATGCTTCCTAAAAAAATAGTACAAATTAAACTTTACAAGTTTATAAGTACAAAATAAAACTTAATATCCCCATGTTTCGCATCTTGATGACTCTTTTAAATATTGGCACCATTTTCACCAGACTTAATGTCATTTGTGTTTTAGGCTTTCTTCTGTATAGGTCGCCTGATGACCTGTCAAATTAGCTTGTGACTCAAAATCATGAAATTACCTTACCCATAGAACAAGACAGTGCAATTTTTCTTTGTATATCTTGACTGTAAAACCCCTTCAAATTTAGATTTGAAAATGCGGACCCAAGGTCCTCGAAATGCTGGGTCTTTATCGCTAATTTTTCTTTTTCTGTGAAAACAACAGAATGTATAAGTTGACATAAATTTAATTAAAATAGAAGTAAATGGAATACTAACCTCAGCTGTCATATGCATAAGGAGAACAGCTGCCACTGGAGCCATTGCCTGCCAAAATAATTACATTAATTAAAAACTGTCATAATCAATAAGCTCACTGCAGAAGGTGGTGAAAATCCACTTGTTGGACAATTCTAGAAAAGAGGTTTGTTGTGGTTTGTTTGTTGTGGTAATAACTACTTATCGTCTTCCACCTTTTTAAATCTTTAGGCCAACAGTGACAAACATAGGCAAGCAATGCATGCAGTGCTGATGATGTTCAATTTCACAATAATTATGGTGAAATTTATCATGACAAGCTATGGGTATTACACCTCCATTTGGTCCCACCCTAACCCTTCAACCCTGCTTACCTCCCTCCCCCAAACAAAGTTTGCGGTTAGCCAACATAAAACCGGCTAACAAGCAGTATAACTTTGTGACAGTTAATTACAGTGTGACCTTAAAATTGGGTGCGAAGTAAATGATGTACATTCTTCAAATTGGAACCATTATCTCTTTGTCAAAACAGCAATCTTTCATCAAATTTAAGATTCTTGTATCCATAACATTCTCATTCAAAATGGTTTCGAACCAGGGTTTATAAACATGATTGAAATAGTTCGATTTATGCATTAATTAGCAAATCTTGGAATATTTTTTACTTTATATACATGTCTACTGTAGTTATTATATTTCATTATCATTTTATGAGATGGAGTGTTAGTGAGCGTTTATAATATATCCTCTTTTAGTTAATTAGGAGAGCAGTTTTTATATGGAAATTCAGTTCCCCCCATTGCTTTCCTTTACCTACTGTACTGCTATTTATTTATTTTTCTCTTTTATTATGTTATCATACAGTGGTATAAAGTATTATTAACGTTAAACTTAAACTTAATAGTTTTGTTACCACATTCTATTCCTGTAGACTGAAGCCATCACATTACATTTGACATAAGACTGCTAATAAATTCCCAGTGTACTTTCCCACAGTGAAATCTATAAATAGTAACAAGCTCTCGTCTCAGCTTGTAGCCAAATAGATACAGCATGTCAAAATTCCTTTGCTTTCCCGGCTTCAAACAGTACCAAAATGCTTAAATTTAACTTGCTTTTTTTAAACCTGATTGCTTCCCAGTCCCAGTAAACATTTGCCTCGTATTTAAATTGACTCAGACAAGCTGGTTGGAAGTCAAAATAGTCTGACAAAAAAAACCGGGAATTCGCAAAGTATTGAAGTCTCCATTCATTGCGGCCCTGAGGTCCGTCTTGTGAATAATTTCTGATTTGCTTGTTCAGGAAATTTGTATCAAGGTATGTTAGAGTCCCCAACCAAAAACTCACACAGTACCCCCCTCCCTTGGTAGGAAGCAATGCAAACACTTCAAAGCCCAGAAGAGGTACCCCCATTTATAAGCTGTAAGGGTTTGTGCCGCTGATAAGGCAAGGGTTACGGTGTCCTAGCGGCACACTCCCACCCAACATTTCACAGAGTACCCCCCACCCTTACAGAAGAAAGACAGACATCGCACTGGCGCCGTTCTTGATGGTGACGTCATTGGCTAAATATGAAATTTCTCTTTACGTTATTACTACTTGTTCAAACATTCAAGTGATGGGAATAAAGAAAGTGATCACCAAGGATAAGATGTCTTGATGTTAGACAAATTCTCCTTACTAGTTCAATAAGAATTGCATGGAGATCAGTAAGAAGAATTTGTGCATTTTTATATCTGTGCTTGAAGGATAAAGTTCCCTGATCCAGTATTTGGGCTGTGAGTACGGAATCATAATTTCCCAGCAGCATAGCTTATGGTGGAGTCTGCACTCACAAGAAGCATGTAGTAAGTATTCAAGGTGTTAACTGCATGTACTCCTCAAATTTTGACAGTTAGTTACCTTTTTAATAATAAGTAAAATCATGTGACTTCATAAAAGCGATCTTGAGGGCACCCTAATAACCTCAAGCTAGCTTGGTGTTACCCTCTCTAAACATTGTTGTTTATTTTACCGCTAATTATTTATTTTATTTACTGGTAATCATTCAACCAAAGGTATTGCCTGTTTCCTTTGTTGGCCATTAAAAAATAAATTGGAAACCATTCAATAACAGAAGCTAAGGATTTCAAATGTTACAAAAGATTAATAAATAAACAACTACTTCAAGGCTCAGGTCTGGGCCGTACATGGTTCTTGACTTATTTGCTAAAGCATTCCATGCAAATTTACAGAGCTCAGAATGTAGACGCCATGATAATGTCCTTCCAAGGGACACAACATGGTGGCCGGAAATCAATGAAAACATCTGGAACTCACTTTTGCTGTGAGAGTGATTACTTTTCCCTCGTAAGCTAGTACAGATGTACATAAAAACCTCTCCTAATACTTGAACTGAACAAACTGCAAAAATCACAAGAAAAAACCTTTTTTCAATCGAGACAGCTTTGTCACGGTGCCAACTTGATATCATGTACTGGGCAGCAATTTTGAAAACTCAAGATGCTGTATTTTAAACACAAAGGATGATACCAAGCTGGAAACTTGTGAAAAGATATATTTTTAGGTGTTCCTACACCTGGTGAGTTTTGAATTTAGAATTTTATGATGTCACATGCAAACCAGCAATAAAAAGTTCCCTAATGGTAAGGAAACAGTGGATTTTTCCATAACATCTGTAGCAATTTTTACCTGGCAATATCCTGTTTGTGGGTCATATACTGAATAAGCCTTCAAGATGTTAAATAAATCCCTCTGCCTGAAATAAAGGTAGACAAAAATACATATGTTATTGCCAAAAGTCAGCCTGACAATTCAACAATTTTCAATTAAGTAAGAGAGTTAAAACTCTCTTACTTAGTTATTAACAGCAGGTCAGTGTAAGGGTATGTATAATATCCTTAGACTGTAAAAGTCTTTTTAACAAAGTATCCTGCTAGCTCTCTCTCCACTTTGTCATTGTCACCCTCTTTTGCCCTTATTAGCAGGTTGTCGCCACAACGACTGGGTCTAGTAATACCTGTTTTTTGTTGTGTGTTCCTCTTTTCTTTGCCTAGGATACTTACCCCAGACTTTTGGTTTTTGCTTAACCAAACAAATAGTCATTGCAAACTTCCAGTTTTGATCATGTCATCCTGTAGTTGTGATGTCAGGAATTCAGTTTAATGTGAGGTGACAGAATAAAGTCCTGGCATTTTCTCTAACCACGTTACTATAACTAATATTCTTGTCACACCATCTTTTTTCATTAAAAACAAACCGCTATTATGCGTCTTACATCAAAATCCACGCACATTCCTCATGTGGGGTTGTGTCTTGATTGAAGCTAGTATCTTTTTTACCCTTGAGACTACAGTGCATGTGTATATTACAGTATTGTGCAAAAGTGATGAGAGCAAATTTCGTCAAAATTCGACAAAGAGTTTCGAAAAGCTTTAAAAATGAGCAATATTTCCAACCAATCAAATTTGCTTCAAACTTTCATTGATTTTTCGAAGCTGCTATTGTTTTGCCACTTGCGAAAGATCACGCTAATCTGCGAAAAGTCAGGCGTTTCGAAAAGTGCTTAAAAATTTGAATACTACTTCCAATTATCGAAGAGTGCTTTGACCCAAAGATTGTGACTGCTGCATTACACATGCTAAACTGTTCCCAGTAATTCAACTTACCCTGGTCCACCTTTTTCAGAAAACATCTCATGAAAAGGAAAGGTTCTACAAAGATCTTTCTCGATCACTTTCTCCCACTCTGGGGACTCTTTTTGTGTCAGCTCCTGCATGTGTTATGAAGTACAGTACACATGATTAGGCGAAGCTTAATCTCTGAACAGGGTACTGTAACTTGGGTTTTTGCAAGTCTCTTGGTGGTGGAGACAACACATTAACAAGTTGGTATCTCATAAAAAGCAGCAAACATGGTAAAATTGAAGAGACCCTCATTGCAAACTAGGCAGAACTTGAAAAAACTTGAAAGAACCAATGTAACAAGGAGAATTAACTCACATCAAACACTCCATCATTTTGATTCTTTAGGCTCACACTTCCTGAGAGATTCTGCCAAGCTCTCCCTCGAACGGAGGATGGAATTCCTTTGCGGCATCTTTCCTTCACCTACAATGTAATTCAATTTAACTGTCACTTTTTTTTAAGGGCCCATTACAGTATCTTTTGAGGCCGTTGCTAGGGAAAAATGAGTTTGCTGTAACTCAACACATGTATGCTTATATTGGACAAAATTTGGAGAATATTTATTGAGGGTAAGTATGGTTCAGTTCATGACATCATCGGACCACGCCCAATGTCACATGATCAGAAACAGAAAAATGCATTTTTATTGAAAGACTTACGTGTACAGTGTACCTTTTTCTCCACAATTTCTTGTACCATACCATTTCTTCAACCGTTTTGAAGAAATTTAAGCATGCATTTTGGCTTACGAAGAAAAATAAACAAATTAGGATGAAAAATGTGCTTCTTTGGCTACTCTTTTGGGTATATTTTTTGGCTTCTCATTTTTTTTTTTGCAAAAAGCATGCTTATATTTCGAGAAAAACAGATGTTCTTTCGAATTATTTTAAAATACAGCAGCTACGTTTACTTCTCGACGAGAACAGTTCATTTTTCGTGACACCAGAAGTGATACTCACGTTAAGCGTTAAATGGCGAGGTCGCTAAGGTGATAATTTTCCCATTCTTGGCATGGTAGATGGTAGCTGAGCTGTTGTTAGAATAATGGTGGCAAGTCAGATAAAAGTCGTTGAACTGGACGCAAAATGATGATGGTCTCCTCATTGGATTGCTTCAGTTCTCTCATCTTTCACCATCCAGTCAGCGATTTGTTTATGAACGGCGCAATCCATTCAACAATGTGGATACACTAAGTCGAACTGACGTGGTCTAGACTGCGAGTCCCGATAATTTTATGATAATCTTTGAAAAATTGCCCACTGACAAGGAATGAAAGAGCAACGAAATTACGTATTGCAGACCTTGGACGAGTTGTGTGGCTTTCATGACAGAGGTACTACTTTTCAAGCTGACTTTTTGTCCACGTCGACTACACTCGAACTCGAACGCTTCAAATGTGTTTTGTTTTACCGAGCAAAATTCGCATTTCTCCTCAAGTTTCACGGTCACAGTGTTTTAGATCGCTTAAATTACTTTTTGCTAAGATGTTGTTAGCAGAAGTTGTCCATCAGATGTGTCAAGCTCACCATTATTTGTCAGGTTTTCTATTGTGTGCTCAGAAATGTTAGTGCGATAGAGCTGCTTTCAAGGACAATTCACAAGCCTCCTTTCTTGCTGTAAGCTGCTCCACGTTGTCTTGCGATAGTGGCTGCAAGTCAGTGGCATTGAGAGCTTCATTTATTGAAGAGGTAAACTTCTAATCACTGGAGTTGCTCAGGTTCGGAAAGACAGTTCACAGGTTCGCACATCGATCACAGTTTTCTCGCAAGTGATGTCAGGTAGTTTGGGAGCAGTTGAAGTCACAGCCGCGGACATAGGGGTTTCTTTATGGGTTTGGGATGATGGCACAATACGTATTTTGGTTTGCCTCCGCATCATTGACATTAGGGACTTTAAGATACGGTGACTACGGACTACGGACTACGGTTGGACGCGTGTTTTCCTTTAGCTGAAACACTGGGCCGAGTACACAACGAGTGGCTCGAAAATGCGAAGTTAAGACCGCAGACTACATTGTACAGACAACAGACTAAGAACGAAGAGCGAAGGTCAACTCTACACTAAACAGACACAAAATCTCGTTTAAAAAGATTCGAGATGCTCTGGTTTTGACTAGGGCTCGCTTTTCAATTTACTTCGCTTGCAAAACTACTTCAGAAGCAAATTTGACATATTTTACTAAATTAATTACTTCTCAACTTGAAGGGAAGCCATTTGTGTCTAGAACGAGCAAAGAG
>Ga0126336_10001627_pt1 | contig 12037 bp, 4 predicted proteins | sample SidCmetagenome_FD_92530 | JGI IMG/M metagenome (GOLD analysis project Ga0126336, IMG submission 92530) | Coral microbial communities from El Islote,Puerto Morelos, Mexico - Siderastrea C C metagenome | ecosystem: Host-associated > Invertebrates > Cnidaria > Coral | place: El Islote,Puerto... | reverse complement strand
GTGGACTACATTTTCAACATTTCTGCATCTTACAGCCTTGCGTGCAATGCGTTTCGAAGAAATAAATTATTATCCATTCAGCTAAGTAAATGTTCATAGGGACTTGAAACAACATTCGCTATGTCTTCAATGTATCGCTGCGCACAGGGTACCCACGTACCACACCGCTACTGAGCACAAGGTGAAGAGTTGAATCCTACAGCCGACTGGACCTGGACCAAGGTGGGAGTACTTCTTTTCAAAAAAAAAAGTAACGTTGACTACAGATTTGTTGTTGTTCTCGAAAATGGAGATGAAGACAACATGAAATATTGAGTTCTACAAATTTCAAATGCATGTTTAAAACGATGATGTTGCAACTGACATACGTACGGATTAAAAGGAAACTTTAGCACAAAAGGCCCACTTAGAAATTAAACCAAACATGTCAAACCCAAGAACACCGAGTTGAAAAAGGGGGGATTTTTTAATAATAATAATAATAATAATAATAATTAAGAGCAAATCCGTACAAGATTCAAACAAAATCGCAAATGAGCGGCAAAGCTCAAAAAATCAAATTCGCTCTTCTTTTGCATGGTGGTAGCCCTTAGTAAGTTTACAAACGCTGTGTAGTTTATTCCTTGAAATAGCCCTTCAATTCTGAGAAAAGCAAATAAATCCGTTTCCAGCTCTATGATCGATTTGATGAGACCAGGAAGGGTAGAGATTCCTTCATGTTTACTTGACTCGCGTATCAAAACTGCTGAACTGGGAAAGACTATAATACCACCAATTTGTTATATGACTCTTCGTCGTCCAGCTGTCAAGATTTCATAAACATTGGATTTATCTAAGTATTGAAAGAAAGCCAAAAGCAAAAGCTTTTCCTTTGTTCGGTCAATCGATGGATCAAAAAGAACAACAAATTTGACCATGTGCCTTTGCTCAGAATGTCGTTAAATTAAGTATTTAAGGACTAAATAAATTGTTCTTCTGAAGTATTTAAAGTTTAGTTTGGGCAAACGATTTCGGAATTTTCAGGAAATTTTTGAAAATCGGTGCATTGAAAGCATAAAATCACGCAATCTAGTGAATGCGTGACCAACAGTAAACTGGGATAAAATTCCTTCAGCTGGAAATATCAGCGACGTAGACGCATAAAACAACCTCAGTGTACTAACCTGTACAGAGACATGGTATTCTAAGGGCTCCAAAGTCCTTATTTTTGCCGTTCATTGCCTGCAGATCTCCTTTAGCTTTGACAGTTGCTCGGTCGTTGTTTGGATAGTTACGGCTCCAAACTTGAAATGTTTTAAATTCATGTATCTTTTTGCTCCTTGTCCCATCGATATCCTTGTTTTGCGAAAATGGACGTTTAATCCTCTCAAAACCAATTTCAAAAGTGGAATTGCTGAAGAGGCCTAATGCAATGTGACGCTTACGGGATACGCTACATGATTTCCGAAGCGTGACCATAGCTTGCTCGCGGGGGAGCCTGGCTGCAAACTACTGTTTTTTTTTCTTTCCCTTGCCTCAAAAAAACTGCGGGAAAAATTGTGTCTGTACAGAGGCTAGAACTAAGACCAATGAGAAGTAAAGGTACGCTTTATCTTTAGTAATACGCAAGATAGTTGCTTACTTCAGGGCATATGGCTGGCTCCAAATAAATTGAGCAAAGGAGATACATTGTGTTATGCAGGAATGAGGGAAACTCGCCCTATTCCCATAAGGGATATATCATTCATTCAACAAAAAGAATTTTATACCCTCACTCACTTAATTAGTTGCAGATAGTCCAGTTTAGATTGACATCACACACATTACAGAAAAGTACACTTTTCTAACAGTGAGCATTAGGTGGTTATAAAGAGCACGAGGACCAGGAAACTTTTCTTTCACCCACAGGCCAGTCATGCACTTTGCACTCATTATTTCAACTTGGCACTTGCTATCTTAGAGTGTGCATGTAGCACTGCTCACCCACCTATTCCCCAGTCTAACTGTTCCGTAGGAATGCCTTGACTATCAAGAAAGCCAATGCGAGAATCTCAGTAGCTTAGTACTTCTAACCAAGAAAAACAAAAGAAAGAGCTGAAACCTACCGAAAAAGGTCCGTTGGTGTACTAGACATAATTCAAATGAAATGGTCTTAGACATGCTTTAGGGTATTTCGTTCTAGCAGAGAGATATGTTGGCTTATTGCAGTGAGGACTAGCAATTCTCATTTATTTCTGTGGCATTCACAGCCCTTGACAGGTTCTTCTAAGATGTCAATGTATGGTTGCTTGCACTTTAATCTGACCTGAACAAATTGCTGCTGCAGTATTTTTTTAAGAAAGGCAAAAAGTTCAACCCCAAGCTAAAAAAATCGCAAATGTTGCAAGCATCCTACACAATTGGGTGGGCGTGGTGAATTGAGATGTTGGTCATGTCATCATCTCTGATCAGTTGCTGCAACTGGCAGTCTTGTTCCAAATTCATAACTCCGTCGATGGCACGTGCTTTGGTCATCTCATGACTCACTGGTACAAGGGAGAAATTGATACATATTTCCCCCCAGGAACTCCAAATGTGCTCTTTCGCCGTCTATTTCCGCAGTTTATAATTTGTGAAAATCCTCCAAAAGTGACATGAAGTTTATGTAAACGGCAGAGGTACATCGATTCCAGTCAAAAAAATTTAAACAAATGCAGATTTATGGCTCCTATTCCCTCTCGGAAACAAATGGCCGTGGTAATGCACCTCCCCAAAAGAACCCATTTGTGGGCTCACATTATATGGTAAGATACGCTGTGCCATTTGATATAAAAATAGCTTTATTCATACCTTTTTCAGGTGCACATTTCTCGAAAACCCCCTAAGTTTTTCGGCCCCGAAGAGCCATTTGTTAAAATGTGAAGAGCTCATTCCACAAAGCTGTTATTTTAAGATGTCTTTGAGATAGAAAAATTTAGGTTATAGCAACTTCTTTGTTTACAAAATACAGTGTGAATCGAATTACCGTGCCAGAAAACGGCCACAAAAGTTTCGGGGCTTTCGAGAAACGCACGCCTGGGCTTTTTGGTCTTTAAAGAATAGGCCTGACTGTGGTAGCTCCCCGCCCCCCCCCCCCCCACCCCCCCCCCCCCCCCCCCCCTGCAAACGACAAGAGCATTAAAGCTACGATAATGAAACCTAAAACGTGTACGAGTTAATTTCCACTAAATAACACGATGAGACGCGTCTCATGACGTGGAAATTTTGTCATGTTTTCCGAAGAGCCACCGGTCGCCATATCGAATCCGCCATATAGGATGTCTTCTTTTCTGAAACCTCCCAAAGAAACGCTTGGGTGAGATAAAAGTGTTAAAGTTACGGTCTACCAGTTTCAGAGTTACATGACATGAGTGCCTTATAGACTTTGCCACGGAGATCGATGCTTCAGGTGAAACAAGTCAAAAATGGCCTGTTACAACGTTTTGTTAGCCATTTTGCTTCGTATTTTTAGCTCAATCACAAATAAATTATTCTTTTATTTACATTCTAAAAGATATAAAGATCCTTCCAAGGTGACAAGAAGTTGATCGTTTGTATCTAGATTTGTCTCCGGGAGAAAGGACAAGGTATTTATGTTCTTGTTAGACGATCTACAAGCCATACTCCTGGTGTCTTCCATCCGTTCCCACAAACGACGGAAGTCAGCGCAGAATAATGCACGTTTTACTGATCTTGCTTGAATTATCATGCCTTCAAACACTGTGTAGCAACTTCACAAAGAGAGGACAGGTGCTAGAAAGTCTTACCCCTTACACACCCTGCTGATAAATGATATCTTTTAATTCGTTTCAATTTATTTTTAGACCAAGGAGGTATCCATAATTTAGTCAATTGAATGTGACCTGTTGTTAGCGCCGGGTTGCAATCTTGCGATCGGCTGTTAGCAGAGTTTTAGTTATCCGTGGATTTTGTTTATTTTTGTCCAAATGAACGACATAACATCGTTAACAAACCCCTTTTAAAATGATGGCAGAGCATAAAAATCAATTAAGGTCCTAGATTGACAACAGTATCTCAAAATATGCTCAGTCATCTTGAGCTCGCTAACTTGGTGTATGGGGCTAAGATGCCCAATAGGTGCAATTTATAGGACAATAAACCTTTTTTTTTTACTGGCAAAAGATACAAAAGACGGATTTTGTTCCTTTTTTAGCTTTTGGAACGTTCTCAAAAGTTCGTGAGAAAAGTAGATTAAAACATTTGTAAAAACAGCATTACAATCACACGTCATGAGAAGGATCGGTGAATTACATAATTATAATTATAGTCTTGCGTGCGCCAAAAAGTAGTAATTCGAGATTGCTTTCAATGTTTTATTTATTACAAACCATCATTTTACAAATCATGTAAAAAATTCTTGGACACGCAAGCAGAAAACACACTTTCAGTTCTTCTTGTCAGGAACTGTTTTAAGACGATCAGTAAGCAAGGACAGCGAGGCTAGCCAACAGGCTGGAACATGAACGTAGGATTAGTGTAAGGTGCCGTGGACTTGGGTGCAACAAGGGCCACAATTTGTGTTCGAAGAGAGACAGTCGTGATCCTCCTTGTTTATGCAGAGAGCATATATATTTTTCACTACTGTGAGATTCGGTTTAGAACTGTTAACTACACTCTCCAACGTAAGCAAACAGGAAATGGTTAAATAAAAGACTTCCATCATAATGTATCTTATATTTAAGATATATATTTTTTGCACAATTGATATAAATATGTTTTTGTTAATAATTAATTAAAAATAATAACCTGGATAGCACATAGCATCCTGTAGGATGACACAGAAGTCTCTCCAACTTTCATTGTGAATTTTGCTGCAGCGCACGCGTCGTTTGGTGATTTGCAGTCGGTAACGTTGAGTTGAGATACGTCATCACAGAGGCTGGACCCGGACGCTTCGCATGAGTAGCACTGAATGCTCGGGACTGAAAAAAAAAGATACATCCTCTTGTTATGAGTAACAATTCATAAAAGAGGAAATGATCTTCACAGTTATAAATCAACTTAAGCAGTTGCAAATAACGAGAACCTGAACTTTTCATTTCCATTTGCACCCAACCAGGCTTAGGTTGCTTCATAACTGCGACGATTTTTCTGTATTCATGGTTATCCTTTCACCTGCAGTCCATTTGTATACGGTGAAATCCTGGTTATAATGCCTTGAGCGAAACACCCCCACCCCCACCTCCACCCTCAACCCCCTTCCCGGTTAAATGCTAACCATTTTCAAGTTCGTACGCTCTTCAGGATACAACCATACCACACCACACCACCTAAAACGAGTTTTTAATAAAGATACATGAAACAATGGTCCATTACCAAAACATTGTTAAACAGCAAAACCCTTGCAAAGTTGTATAAACCCAGGGCTTTTGTCCGGGCTTTTACAATCAATAATTTACCACCGGGGAGTATTGCGCGCAACCGTTCAAAAACTTTTCTCGAAGTAATTTTTCAGTGTCCTGGGTCCACCGTATTTTAACTGTTGAGGTGTGTCCGCTATGTTTGTTTGTAATTCTAATTTTTTCTCTTTTTCTACGATCGGAATTTACCTTGGCGACGCATAGTAAAACAGTTTTGAATACCCATACAAAGAAAGCATAAGGGATGCCAAGTATTAATTATTGTAGCCCACTGAGCAAAACCAACTCTACGCACAACCAGGTATTTCAAGCAGAATTTCGTAGTTTCATCGTATTTTCATCGTAAATTTCCTTATAGAAATCTTACCACGTATTTCAGTGACAATCATTCCAGACGTAGTTCATGAAATCACTTGTAAGCCATAGAATTCAGCTGAGAAAAAAGCGTTAAGAAAGGGTTTTCACGGCGGCCATACTGGAGATAGAAAACGACCAAATATTTCTCCTTTGGGAAATAAATTCTGTCTTTATGCAAATTCTGTCTTTATGCGCCTTAAAAACCCTTTACATGCTGCTAATTGTATACTTCTTTTCTTCGTTTTTAACGCGGAAACGACTTTTGCTTCAGCGAGTCATTCGTTCAAAATTGCGGAAAACCCGTTCAATATTGAATTATCTCCGCTTGTTTCTTTAACATAAACCAGAGTGCCTCCTTGTATTAAAGTTGAAGAGTTTTCAGACTTTCAGAGCTTTTCAGAATCGAGAAACACGTGCAACACATTCCAGTTCGCTGTTGAGATAAGATTCACGGATGATCGCATCATCATCTTTCATCTCGGTAACCGGGCTGAACTCCCATGAATAGACGACAAAATTCGTACCGCTAGCCACGCATCCAATTCCTTGACTCAAATATGTCCCTTGCCGAGATTTCTTGTTGCATGGTCATAATGGAGACCTGGAGCCATGCAGTTGAACCTGTTTTTAGGCCGAAAGAGAAACGTTCAGTTCGAAGCATGATGAACGATAAACAACCTTTCTCACAGCGTCTTTAACTAAAGTTGAACTCCACAAGGTTCCCGCCAACAAAACTGAAAACCACAGAAGTGAAGCGGGCACAACGTTTCTCACGGCGTCTTTAACTAAAGTTGAACTCCACAAGGTTCAAAGCGACAAACTGAAAACCACAGAAGCGAAACGGGCACATCGAAAGCTAACTGACACCAACGCCTTCGAAGCTTTTCTTAACGAAAAATTAATAGACAGGGCAGTGTTGGGCGTGTGTGTCCTACATTCCGCTTATCCCATGCACGTTTGCAAAAGAACTATGTGTGGTTTCGCTTATGGCAACTCGCTAATCTAACAACTAATTATGAAGCTATGGTCCACTCCAAGTTTGGCTTCACAACTGAATGAAAGGACATCTCTAACGGAATTTAACTTTCAAACATTCTTGATCTTACCGCTTGGTAGAGAGAAGAGAGAGAAGATGCAGAGAATCAAACCCTTCATGCTCAGAATAGAAGATCAGCGACGACACGACAAACAGTGCCTAACTCAGTTTAGTATTGAATGTGATATACAATAACAGAAGCTGTTCCTAAAAGTACGACTTGTTAAATTTTCATAACAATTAGCATGAAATTTTCATTACAATACAGCTTATTAGTGCATATTGTTTTGCCTTGATGTATAACGAAAGTGCCGGCTTTTGCTTAATTTTGTTTCACTCGCCGTCGCCATCGCGATTTGCAAACAACAGAGATCTGCGTTAAAGTTAAGGTTGTCATTGGTTTCTATTGGTTGAGGTTTAGGATCAAGAAAGCAAACATAACACGTGAAATGTATGAAACTAATGTTTTCTTCCGCGAGGGTCTGGTCTAAAAGCTGCCAATTCATTATGAAATCTAAGAAAAACTGTAAGACGAAAAAAGGTCATCTAGGCATTTACTGATGTTTAATTAGTCCCTGTCACTGATATCCTCAGATAGAACAATACATCCAGTAGCCTTAAAACTCAGACAGTGATTCATTTTCATTCGATCTTTAGTGGAAAATTGTTGGATTCTTTTTAGAAATGTTTCCTCTTTGTGACGAAAATTACTTACGACGACCATTTCTGCATTATGGGTGCAGTGCGAGGTAACCATGTCTTTGGGTTGTCATGTGGCATGTAATAACAATGCTTCATCAGCGGGCGTTGGCATATATACTGCGTTGCTTTAATTTATATTCATTCGAGTCATACGACCGTCTCTAGAGAGGGTCGCATACGGGTCGCGTTGACACACCCCAATAGTGGTTGCCTATTACATAATAAATATTTTATATTCGGTTGAGCGGGGAAGCGACTTAGAATATAATTCCTTTTCGTGAACGTAATAGACGACACATGTCGAATTTTCACCGCCGATGAAAAGGCCGATTGATGTCAAGGCTTTTGGACAGCTTATCCTGTCCTGACAACTTTTATACAATTATTCACATTTGTATGTATTGCATTTCGTTCAAAGCTTGTTGTTAGAGTGTTGTGAATTATGTCATCTGTCCATTGTCATGGTCAGTGTGATCAGGCTCTTTTACATTTTTCATTCGAGACCTTTTCTTTAGTTAACAAGCTTTTTAATTCAGTATGATTGGAATGGAAGCACATCGTGTTCTGCAGACAACGTTTTACGTGAGATAACAGCGTCGCTCTAACTTCGTCGTAATTAGCGTCTCGTCGACCAACTTTAAAACCGTTTACGTGACAACCAGTGTTGTCCAGAACACGATCAAAGCTTGTTACTGACAAAGGATTGGCTTCCTGCCAAACTTGACAAACGTGTAACTGGACTTGTAATCCTCCTCCCGATTTCTCCGGCCGGTTCTGGTTTATTCACTGGCTCCTTTTCGTCGTTGGACCTGTCCTCCACGCAGCACCCTTCTTCGCATTTAAGCCCGAGAAAACATCCTACGTTTCACGAGGTCTCCACTTGAGCCCTCGTAAAACGATGTCTGAGTGACGAGCGCAGAAATTCCATACTGATGACGTGTCACTACCCAGATCTAGGTAGTGCTTCTGATTGGTTGAAACGCGAGGGAATTTCGCACCGGTCTTAGTTACTACAATTGTAAGACGACCAAAACGAGCGTGGCCCTCCCCATTGGGGCTTAATTTTACTGGTGTCCAGTGTCGATAGTGGTCAAAAGGGACTATCGTGATCCTCACGGATCCATGGCGGCCTATTTTGAGATGCTATTATGATTTTGTGCAGTGGCTAATTCTTTGGGACCACGAGGAATGTGCAACTGGTTGTGAGGAAATCATTTGGATGTCATCCTTTTATCAAGTCGCTAAGTCAGAATGGGAGTCCGAACTATATTTGTGCGTAAATTCGAGCAAATTCCGAAATATGTCGAGCGGTGAAAGTGGTTAAGTCGGGTCAAATGACTTCTTCCTTGTCATTGTATTAAATGTGTAATGAACTTTATTCAGTTAGTTCACTGTTATGTATTGCACAAAATGTTCGGTTCTAAATCCCATGCAAACGCCATTTTTAATGATATTCAGATATTATGCTTGGGCCTCCTATGTTCGCAGCGGCCATGCTGGAGGAGGAAAACAATAGAAATCATTTCCATTGGGAAAAAGTTTTGTTTTTTATGCAAATAGCTTTTATTGGTTTGCTCCTCCAACATGACCGCCATGAACATACTCTATCGTTAACTGGATAATTTGTTTACTATACTGGCACACATGTGAATAGCTAGCCTCCAAATAGTATTTTGTTTAACAAATATAGTATTTCATTAGGCCGTGCGTGTGTACTCTGATAACGCACAGATGACGTCACCTAAAAGTGGTAGGGATCGCTACGGTTCTATTTTACGGTTGCACAATATAAGCAAACTAGTTTCACTGAAAAATAAATTTGCGATCTACGTATTTGATACTAATCTTAATTGAACTTTCTCCTTGTACCTTTTGCTGAAGGAACTTTTAAGGGGTGATTAGCTTGCTCACTTCAACAAAAGATAGACTGGATATTTCGTAGCAACAGACAACAGTTTTTCTTTGGTTTAACTTCTATATTCTCTCTCAGTAACTTTACAGTTCAGCTCAGTACAGCAGAATGAATGATTCTACTTCGCACGTTGCTTTTATGTTGGCTGGAAATGATTTACAAACGCTTGACAGAGTGCTGTCAAACTCTCATCAACTGGGGATGCACGTTTACGCAATCTCTGATGTGAATGGATGTTCTGAGACATTTCCATTATTTTCTTCGGTTTATTTGACCTAGTCGAAACACTTTTCTTTTAAGTTTTCATGGTTTTCCTCAACATGTCCAGCCAAAACAAAACCACGAGAGAAATACAAAAGTTACAAAGAAATGTTCTGTAAATTAAAATACAACATGAGCTTAAGCAAGATTAAAGTATGTAAAAATTCAACCAAAAGGTTGTTATGAAATCATTACACAGACAACAACTTGCCTTCTTTTTCCAAGAAGAAGGGCTGGACTAAAGAACACGCCTATTTCCTTAAATTTCAGGAGGTTGTTTACTACATTGCCAGATCGTAATTAAAAATACGGCACGTGTTCTCACAACAGAGAATGTTTACATTGATTCACACCTACAGTAACCTTTAAATTAAAACTTGTTTTCGCTATTTTTACAGAAATCATTAAAACTAAAAGTAATTTTAAGTTGAAACATTAACTGGTAAGAATTCGGTAAGAACTTCACGGGCGGTTTTTAGCAAAAACGATGCGAAACGGAAAAAGTGGTCTTTTCCGGGTAAATTTCAAGTAAAAGTCAGCTAAAGGTCAAAACCAGGAAAACACTTAATAATCTAATGTAAGCAATCTACTGTTATCTGAGGAAAAACCAATTTAAACATATCATTCACTATTTCAAACATCAAAGTAAGGTACGAAGAAGTGAATCTTTGTGATACCCAACATTTCATCACCATAAAATATCCCTTAGCTAACCTATCATACACTAATTAAGTAGGATTATTCCATTGATTATAAACATAAATCAAATCCAAGTAAAACTAAGTTGAGACTTTCGTTGCTTGCATTTTTATTGTTTAACACTTTTAATTTTCGATTGAAACTTATAAAATTCCAGTGCACATATGAATTGTCGCTAGAAAGTTTCAAATCATCTTTGTCATTCTGTTATTCTTCATTCAATCTAGCGCGTAATTTCGGAGAGTTAATCATGATTCTAAATGTTCGAAATACTGGTCATTTACATAAACCGACATTAACGAGCAAAATTCAAATTCAAGATTGGCGGCAATTCCTTCGTGTTCCGAAGGCTCTTAAACTTCTTGTCACCAGTCTCTACTCATTTACAAAATATGACGTCATTTATACGCGAAACGAGTTGCGCGTGGGAAGGGGGCTGGAAAAAAGTTTGCTATGGATGTCATCGCTGCTTCCCACAGAGGTGAATAGCAAATGGCATCCTGAGTTCGAGTAGCCAATCAGAGCGCAGTATGTACTAATTAAACAATAGAGTTCTTCTGTCGAAGGCACTGCGGTGTGATAGGTTGCCCGAGGAAATTTGATGTCACAACAAATATTAGCCCGAGAACGTAGTTGGGGGGCTTATGTGACGTTTAAACATCAAATTTCTGAGGGAACCTATCACACAAAGGGCCTCAGCTCAGCTGTGTTAACATAGACTCACCACATTGCTAAGACCAGTTAAAGAGTTGAATCGTACCGCGAGAGGACCAACGGGAAGAACCCTTCTTTCCAAAGAAAAAAGTAACAGTAAGTACAGATTTTGATCCAAACTTTTCATGCATATCTGGTAACGTAAGTAATTTACCTAACGGCACGTCAGGACAAGTAACCTCTTCACTAAGTTTTTAGGTGACATTTAAAAACATAATACGCATTTTAATTTTTTAAGTCAAATACCTTTACAAAGAAAATGCTATATTATTTAAGACCAACATGGTTTTTCTTTAGCTGAAGTCAGTTGATTAGTTCATAGATGGTTGCGTTATTTTTGTAGACCTTTTTTGACGAAAACGGCAAATTAAAGCAAACATTGTGTTCGTTCTAGTAATTGCCTAGATTTTGCAACAAGTAGATGATAATTTGCAGGTTCTCACCGACCATAGTCGTGTTTTCCATCGGGGCATGTTTTTTTTAACCGACCGCCGGTTTATAAAATGGTCGCGATTTTTTTTTCTTCGTCAGTTGGCTTAACATACGAACAAAGTGCTGTAAAGCTTGTGGTACGGGTACTCAAGAGCGATTCTATCTTATATAAGACGCATGCGCATATTACTCTGCTGAATGTTACCTTCGTATGTTCTTGTCTTTTAATTTACAGTATTTAAAGATATGAACGGCGAAGGGTTGTTAAGTATGGGGTTTCAGTATTTGTCTTGTATAACGCATGCACAACTGAGTAAAGCAGCTAATAGGATTGAATGCCAAATTGGCTGTGTTGTCTGATCTAGTTGGTGGTTATGCTGAAAATGTTTTTAGTGCAGGAGTTTTGTTATGGGGATTGACATCTTGAGGGATGTAAAAATGTGGGAGTGGAAGGATTTGTGAATGTGAGGAGCATATCACGCTTCTGTGAATGTGATTTGCTTTGAAAGTTACGTTTTGTATAGCAGCGGTGTAATATTGTGCTGC
>Ga0126336_10001626_pt1 | contig 12038 bp, 9 predicted proteins | sample SidCmetagenome_FD_92530 | JGI IMG/M metagenome (GOLD analysis project Ga0126336, IMG submission 92530) | Coral microbial communities from El Islote,Puerto Morelos, Mexico - Siderastrea C C metagenome | ecosystem: Host-associated > Invertebrates > Cnidaria > Coral | place: El Islote,Puerto... | reverse complement strand
GTACGAAACCTTCTCCGATGGCGTTCTGCCAGCTTTGCCAAATTATGCCTAAAAATCGTTTTCATCTATGGTGAATGTAAAAGCTTCTCATCCTCTGTTGTACTTGGTGTGTCACGCAGTAGTAGTGGCTGTATCGGTTTACCATACTAGCAAAACTAAAAGTGAAATTCAGGGATTTAAAAACTGATGAAAGTGAAATTAAAATTCTTAGAATTCATGCAATGTGGTTGTGCGTTGTTTTCCTGTATCCACCTTGGCCATTTAAGGCTTGCAATTTGCTAACAGGCATTTTCAAGATAACGGTACGACTCGCTTAAAAAAAGTAGAGAAAGAACAAGGCTTACCCCACGGATTACCCCACTCAACAGAGTATCTTGCCAAAAAAAAATCTTTGGATCGCTTTGCTCACCAAAAAAATCATTCCTTTCGAAAGAACTGTCCTTAACCCGCGTTTAGGTCACATTTAAGTTAGTCTAGATCGCAGGTTTGTCTTAAAAGAATCCCGCCTAACTGAGTGGCAATGCCTTTTAGAGTTTTCATTTCATTTTTTAATGAACCGATACAAACATTGTAAATGAACAGCACACCACCCAGAGGATGGTAAGCCTGTGGTGCATGCTACATAAACGTGGAGCATGTATGCAGCAAGGTTTGGAGCTTTATAACAGAACTTGCTTTAAGTCGCAAACGTTCTCTGTACCAAAAAACAGCCAACTCATTTTGCACGTCATATCAGTTTTCTTGGAAAAAAGGGAAAATCCTCCTTTTTACAATTGTGGTTTCGATCTGATGATCGCAACGATTGCCGAACGTCTTTTCCAGCGATCGCGCGCAGCGATCGTAGCTATCGTAGCGATTATTTGGAAGCCAACCTTTATTTGAAATTGTTTCATGTTTCATTTACTGATGCAATTACTTCCGTAGTGAGCTTGCAGTGGTAAATCTTTAAAGTGATTTTCGGGCATATATTCGGAGTTAATTCAATTTATGTATATGTTATATTTTAATGTACCAATCGATAAAAAATGTTAAGTTTTTGCTTGATTAATAGACTAATTAGCTTGTTGGTAGTTTTTGCATGTTTTTGTCATATCTTAACGTTTGCTTATAATCTTGGTCAAATAGCAAACCACTGGTTCAAAAAAAAAAAGTCAGCCGGGAAAAAAAATCACAAAAACGTGCCATTTTAAGCAACCAGCAAGTGTATTGAGTATATTTTACTCTTCCCCTCTCTTGTCAGGCATCAACATTGGATTGTTGTTAAACGCATTAGATTATATTTATATGGAGTCATATCAGTTTTCTCGGAAAGAAGGGGAAAACCCTCTCAATACTACAATTCCACTTCCTGTCTCCAGTTCAGTCATTACGTGCTTTAATAGTAATCCACTTTGTTCAAATCAGAAAATGAAAGCTTTGCGTGCTGTTTTCTTACTTAAAATCGTTTCATGTTTGCATGCATGATCGAGCGTGACAACTGCTCAACTACTTCCCTAGTGGGCTTGCGTCGTTAAATCTTTACAGTGCCTTAACTGGGTGTTCAGGTAGGCATTCGGAGTTCATTTGTGTACGTGTTATATTTTGAAATACCAACAGATATAAAAATGCTTAATTTTAGCTGGTTTACAGTATAATAGACTATCTCGCTATATTGATAGTTTGTGCATGTTTTTATAGTAACTTAGTCTCGCTCGTAGCTTGTAATCTTGGTGAAAATCTTCACGGGCTTGCAAAAGCGACATTTTTAAAATTATAGTCCGGTTCGCTCAAAACGTAGAGAAAAAGAACAAGGCAATGCATTTTGGAGACAACGACCCACTTTCTATGTTGAGGGCAATACAATTGAGAGTTTTTATTTCATTTTCACCAGTTTTAAAACCCTTAAATCTTAAGTTTAGGTTGTTTCATAAATCGATACAGTACATCCACTATAAATGCACAGTACAGTACATCGCATAGAGGATAGTAAGCTTGTGTTACACGTTACACGTTACATGAGACATCAGATATGTATACTGCAAGGTTTAGAGCTATAATAGAACTGACTTTAATTTAAGTGGCAAACGTGCTGTATACCACTGTATACCGAAAAAAAAATTGTCATGATGAGAAACAGAAACTCTCAAGTCACGAGTCATATCAGTTTTCTCGAAAAAAAGCGAAAAACCCTCCCAGTACTACAATTCCACTTCCTGTCTCCAGTTCAGTCATTACGTGCTTTACTAGCAACCCACTTTGTACAAGTCGGAACATGAGAGCTTAGCAGTGTGGTCTTCTCTTATCAGAATTTTTTTCATGTTGGTATCTGTACAATATAAGATGATTAAGTGTGACAGCTGTATACAACTTCCTTAGTGGGCTTGCAGTAAAAACATTTTCAAACGACAACTTGATTTTCAGGTAGGCATTAGGAGTGTATTTTAATGTGCGCGTAATATTTTAAAAGAACAATAGATCTAAAATGTTTCGGCTGGAATAACGTAAGAATTGTTTTGTTATATTGATAGTTGTTGGATGCCTTAGTCATAACTTAACGTTTGCTCTTAGATTTTAATCTTGGTCATGACCCCGATCAAATAGCAACGCAACAAATCATCAGAAGTCATTTGAATACTAATTTTTGTGCTAGGTCAACGCCAGCCCGGAAAAAATCACGCAAACGTTTCATTTTAAGCAACGAGCAAGTGTATTTCAGGTATCGAATTTGAATTGTTGGTGGTCGTAGGAGAAAAGGCTGCGCAGTATAAGTTCGGTTTCATATATCGTTGAACGTGTCGTTAGGTACACGTAAATTGTCATCCCTGAATACGTGCTCATGCCATTCAATAACACCGATTTGCACTTTCCTCGGGATAAAGGAAGTTGGTTTCTTGTATCATCTAGAACTATTGCATTTCAGTAACTTCAACATTTCTTTCTCTTCGTTTTTTACATGGAACTGTAGTTTTCACGGAAATGTACAATTTAGATTCCATAGTCAGCGTGGCTAATATAATGTCCTTGTTAAAACAGGTGTGGATGAGCTAGTTGGGGTTAATGGGGTTTATAAGTGTTCGTATTTTATATACCAAAAAATTGATTTAGCTGGTTCCAAACATGAAAGCTATGGTCAAGGCCATAGTTGTTTTAATTTTCAAAATTTTCAAACACTTGTACTGATCATGAAAGGAGAATAGGGGAGAATAGGTGTCATAGTTTTTAATTCAAGTTTAAACATTTAAACAAAAAGAATTTTAAAGAACTTTTTCCATCAATAATTTTCTGATCTGTAGAATCTTTATATCGTACTCCCAGCATTCATGGCAAGCAGTCCAGTGAAAGCTGCAAATGAAAGTGACGTCACAGCAGCCGCTGATGAAGCACCCGATTTTGATGACGAAACTTTGAAAGGTGAGCGGAACTGCATTGCTTATTTTTCACGAGATGTTCCTTAAGAACTTTGAATTTATAGGGCCTCTATTAATTGACAGCAGCCTAACTTGTTAATTAGCGAAAGTCAGTACTGTATTTTCTTGATGAGATGCCGGGCCCGAATGAACGCCTGGTATAAAAGAGGCAATTGTAAATAAGCCGCTCAGACGTTAATTTGTTGTATCGTAAATTGAAGATACACGGCTGTCACGAAAAACGAATAATGACCCTTTATGGTGATAATTATAAATTGCGTCATAACATTGTCAAAGAGTTGTGCGGCTAGCGGATCCACAGCAGACTTTGACAATGTTATGACACAATTTATTTACAATAAATAACAAAACTGAGAAGAAATGCAAGAGTCGATCAATGCAAGATGTGATCGCCGCAGAACCTAAAAATTCATCGCTGTTTATAAATTGGGAGAATCACAGGCTCGTAAATTTTAAAAAAAGTTTAGTAAGAATAGGCCAGAAATACAAGGAAAACTTCGAATTGCTAAACTAACCTTTATTCCAGTGAAAACTGCACACAAAACAATCCGCTAAAACACGGTCCAGCTTAATTTCGTCGACAGCACAAATTCCCGCTCACTGCCGATTTTTAGGTGTGAGTCCTCAACAAACATCTTCATCTTTTCGCTCTAAGGTTGCAATGGCTTCTTCAGTTTCATCCCATATATCCATATATTTAGACGATTTTCTCATTGGAGAATGATAGATTTGTGGAACAATTCTCGCCACACCTAGAATGCAGAGCTGAATAATGTGACAAAACTTTTGCTGATTGCGACAGCTTTACGTGTTTCATCCGTCTGTACTCTTATTGACAATAGAAACTAGTCAATCAGCGCGGGAGAATTCGCTCAGTTATTGTAAAAATACCTAAGTGTTAGATAATAGAGAAAGAAAGACCACTGACTGAAACCCCTGGAAAGCCCAGTTGCTTTTCTGCTAACAAGAAAACGGCTGAGACGTAATCAAAAAAGAGAAAACTGGAGGCATAACCCAGCCACTGGCTCGTCACTGAGTCAAGGACTGCTGGCGTCTGCTTAGCGGCATGACGATTCAGTAGCTGTCCACTGACACAGCCAACATAATAGTCACGTGAGAAGGCATCAATCAGTATATAGGTACAATGCACAAAAAGACAGCGCAACAGATTTGGAATTTCTTTCGCGATGGCATGAAGGCGAAGAGTGTTTGACGGCTCAACATCTGTTGCGTTCGACATCAGAATTGCATAAGGCAAGGCGGCAATATTTTTCGAAATTTTGTTTACTTTCCTTCTAAGACACGTGTAAACATCATCACATGAGAGGTCCAAGGAAAATCTTATGATCCCATCGAGAGTGAGAACAAAACAAACGTTTGAGAAGTATTTCTCAATGCCCCTCCCCCCCTCCCTCCCTCCCACCGTCTGTATCAACGACGAGGAACTCGAGACAATACTGATTAGTTAACTTGCTTTGCTTCTTCATCTCGGGCAATCTCCACAGCATGCAGATTTCACTAGACACATCTAAGAGGCCGCAGACACGCTAACTACTAGATTACAAAGCATGTGTTGTAAGCATGCTCTTGTATCATGGCAAGTCCTAGACTCTTCATTGCCAAAAGAAAAGGACGCTTCGTTCTGGAACAGTTGTGCAGAGCAGATAGTCAAAAGGCAGTGATCTGCAGCCCAGTTCCCATATCTGATAACATCTGCTTCACATGGACCTTTACCTTCTTAACTGACGAATTCATCTAGAGGTTAGACAACCCAATAGAGCCAAGTTTGAAACAAATCGCTAACGAAAAATACTTGCTTGGTATACCCGACTGGCAAGTGTATTGCAATCACTTCAGATGTCAAACGTAGCTTGTTTAAAACGTAAAACATTATTATGTAGACGGTTCTTGCAGTGATGTTTTCTGAAGACGTGCGTTGTTGTTGTTGTTGTTGTTGTTGTTGTTTTAACGCAATTAAACTCCTTGTAAGGTAAAAAGGGAAGAGCTAGTTAGAAATCTAAATAATACACTAACCCTATTTAAAATTGATTTATTTCAGCAATAGCAGAGGTTTACAAGAATGATGGAAATGATGAATTCAGAAGGAAAGACTATAACAACGCCATTTACTTCTACACGGAAGGAATTAAAGTGAACTGCAAAGATGAAGAACTGAAGGCGAAACTATACAGCAACAGGGCCACAGCACACTTTCATTTAGGTTAGAGGGAGCAATTGTTTTAGTTATGTTTCGCTGAAGTGGCTACCAGTACCACTGTGGTTATGTTCTATGTTATGTTGCTTTCTGGCATTAGTAAAGTTTAAAACAGAAGTTTGGTAGTTCGTGTACTGATCGCAACACTTTGTATAATTCTGCACTGTATCATTGGGAGGCGGCAAAATGTTGGAGGGGTTGGACTAGCATTCTGACCTTGCAGGCCTTCAAATCGGTTTTTGAAAGTTTCGTTTACAAAAACTAGACTACAACTGCAGGAGCCAGGATCATGAATGGAGATGAAAAATAAACCTTTTCAGCAAAGTAATTTCCTTCGCATTAACTTCATTTTTCATTCTCTCTTAGGAAATTATAGTGAATCACTGAGTGACTCAAAGGTTGCCATTGAATTACAACCTTCTTTTGTCAAAGCGATTTTAAGAGGTAAGTAAAAGGTATGCGTTCTCAGTGTTCTCTCATCCAAAGCGAAGACTTTGAATTTCCTGCAACGTACGTGCATGATGCGTCAAACGTAAAGCCCTGAGACGTTTTCTTGTGTAATTTCAGAATTTCTTGTTTCTACATTCTGCCTACAAAGCCTTTACAAGTCGTAATTGGTCTGTGTACACGAATGAGACAGGAACTAAAAAACTTGTGCAAAAATGCAACACTGTAGCGCCAATTTTGCAACATTTTCTTATAAACAATCAACAGAGAAAAACTCCATCTCTGGAGATTTCTTCAATTCATTATTGTTGACAAAAGTCAACGTTTTCAGCAGAAAGCGAATAACACCGCCTGTACATGTTGTTCGCATATCACCAATCCAACAGGAAGAAGATGAATGGACAGGCAGCAAATGAGATTGATAGATGCTACGACTCAAGATCTAAGGGAGACAGCAGTCCCCTTCAGGAGGAGACAATTATTCTCGCCCAGAAGAGGCAAACGTAATACTCGCATGCAAAGGTGCCATTTCGTAGCTGGTATCCCAGCAATGATGATGATGATGATGATGATGATGATGATGATGATCATGATGATCATGATGATGATGAGATCGGTTTTTCTGGTTTTCCCTTTTTAACACTTGGGTTTCGGTTTTTAGCGAAATGAAAGCGGCTTAATTCTCGTATGAACACAGCATTCGGGGAAAAAGAGCCTTCACTAGTCTTTTTCCTGTTTTTGTTGGCTTTTTCGGTTTTTGAGCTTAGTAAAATAAGTTCCAAAGGTCGATTACATCCAAACGTTCTTGTCAACTACATTTTGTTGATACTTGAGACTTGAGACTTGAACCAAGAAACGAAAAAACAGGACGCTTTCGCAAGCTATTTGAATCTGAGACATTAAGGTCGTGCTCTATTGGGATCAACCGTTTTTGGTTGGATGAGTTGACATGTTAGCAAGCATCGATTTTCACGCGTCGCATTGCATCGTTATAATTTGCGCACAATCACGCTTATTTAAACTGTCAGCCACAAATTAACTGTATTTCCTCGCTTTCGAATTTTCTTTTTTAACTTGCTGTCTGATAAATTAGGGACGGCATTCTCAAAATAGCCTGAGAGTGGCAGGTGTCCTCTCCGTTTCCAGTAACAATGCGGCCATCGTCCAATTCACAACGTGGTGGAATCAGTTCTTCTGACAGTTCTTAGAGGACAATCGATGCTGTGTGTTGCGCTTCCGCCATCTTGCAACCTTGGCAAAAAAAAGTTGAGGAAACCAGGAAATGACCACAACCGCGTGTCAACCAAGAACGGTTGAGTGTTCTTTTGGAAACCTCAACCGTTTCAACCAAAACCAGTTTCGATTGAAACGGTTGATCCCAATAGAACACAACCCAAGATTACAAGTCCGGCACCCTAACCACTTGGCCACCCTTGTCCTTGTCCTTGTAATTCAAATCGAACATCAGTATCTTTTCTGGGTGTATTCTATATTGTTAGGGGCAAGTACCTGTATTCAGCTGAATCAGTTTGTGGAAGCCATCACGTGGTGTGATAAAGGCTTAGCTGTATCCTTTACTTCATTCAAGAAATACAGTGGAATTCCAAAAACGGCGTCTCTTACTCACCCCTCACCCGTGGGTAGTAGTTTCTTTCACATACTTCAAATTGCAAACATACTTTACATTCTTCCGTTGCGAATGGGCCACACATCACTACTTAAATCCTACCTTAATGGGGAAACGGGCACATGGGAAGGTTGTATTAACCTGTCCGTTTACAGGGAGAGGTTAAAGTGAGTCCTGGCAACTGAACTATTGTTACTGTGTGTGCATTAATTAGAACAACTAGAAATTTCCCAAAATTGACTTTACTTTTAGATAGACGTTATCTTCTTTTTTTGGTGGGGGGGGGGGTGAGTTGCAAGGTAAATGAACGTAAATGAACTGTCCATATAACAAAAAATGAAATCTCCACATCTCCCAAATAGACCGGATTGAAGTATAATTTCTCCCGGTCATCTCCCTTTTCTCCTCAGGAGCCCATTGCTTTTTTCTTCCTGATTTTTTTCCATTTCCGGTCCCGGAAATAAATGAGTGCAAGTTGATGTTGTTCTTCATTGGTCTTGCTGTTAATCATGACCAAGAAATATGGGTACATATTCCTTGGAACACGAACAAGGAAAGAAAAAGCGGTGGTGGATAATCTTTTTTCGATTCCAGTATTGGAAGTTTATTTCAATTTCATTAGTTATAATTTTCGTAACTGTCAAGCTATAGCCTTGACATGTGTAAGATTGACAGGAACAACCAGACGTTGTTGGAATTAAGGTGCAACTCTGTCAGAGAACTAAACAAGGTCCAAGATACAGGTAGAGAGGAAGCGAAGGAGCAGCTAGAAACGCCAACGGTAAGTCGATAAGCAACACATGGGGCTTGTGCACATTGGGCGTAGAAAGCTATAATCTTAGAGAATTTTGCCAAACATATCTTACCCACTATTAGTGACCAAAAATCTTTTAAAATTTTATTGAGAAATATATTTGATCTTTTTAACAATTGTAATGGTTTTATTTTTTTTTATTAAGCACGTTAATTAGTTTACTCAAGCGCGTTTTCCGATTCCAGTAGAAAAAGAAAGATCAGGTATAAGGTTTTACTTCTGTGGCGGATGATCGGCTAAGAGAAACAGAAGTAAGGTTTGTCGTAAAAGTAAGTAATTTTGGTGTTTTACAGAACAATGATACCCTTTTGATGGAAACTGCTCGTAATCTTGGAAACATCCCCGCTCATCTAAAAGTTGGAAAACAAGTGGAAGACAAAGCTAGAGAAGGAGGCGTGTATGCAATTCTTGGTGAAGCTCATTTCCGTCTCGGTCAATTCGTAACAGTCATAGACTGCTTTGAACGTCATCTAAAAATTGCAGAAGTAAGGGACAGGGTGGCAGAAGGAGCATCTTATAGCAGAATTGGTATATCTCATTTCCATCTTGGACACTTTAGGAAAGCTATAGACAACTTTGAACGTCTACAAAATTTGGCAAAAGAAATTGGGGACAGATCGATGGAAGGAAAAGCATACTCGAATCTTGGATGCGCCCATTTCAGTCTAGGAGATTTCAAAACAGCCATGGACTACCCTGAACGTCATCTGAAAATTGCCAAGGAACTGGGAGATAGATTGGGAGAAGGAGTTGCATATGGACACCTTGGGTGTGCCCATCGCGGGGTCGGAGATTATAACACAGCGATAGGTTGCCACGAATATCAGCTAAAAGTTGCGAAAGAAATTGGAAACAGGACAGGAGAGGGATCCGCAAATACGAATCTTGGTTCGGCCCACTTTAGCCTCGGAAATTTTAAAACAGCCATTAACTACCATGAATCCTGCATAAAAATTGCGAGAGAAGTGGGAGACAGGGCTTTGGAAGGAAAATCGTTTGGAAATCTTGGCTGCGCATGTTATAGGCTCGGAGAATTCAAAACAGCCATAGATTACTATGAACAAGCTCTACAAATTGCAACCGACTTGGAAGACGTTGTTGCGCAAGGGAAGGCATATGGTAATCTTGGAAACGCGCATGACAGTCTCGGTGATCACAAAACAGTCATAGAATACCATGAACGCCAACTAAAAATCGCAAAAAAAGTGGGAGACAGATCGGGAGAAGGGATAGCCTATGGAAACCTTGGTTGTATCCATAGTAGACTGAGAGATTTTAAAGAAGCCATAAACTGCCACAAACGTCAGCTAAAAATTGCGAAAGAACTGGGTGACAGATCTGAAGAAGCAAAGGCGTATGGAAATCTTGGCGACGATCAAGTCAGTCTTGGGGATTTCGAGTTAGCCATAGAGAACTACGAACTTCAGCTTAAAATTGCCAAAGAATTAGGAGACAGGTGGTTAGAGGGAAATGTGTGCGAGCAACTTGGCCAATATCATTACCGGTTAGGTGATTTTAATACTGCAAAAGGCTACCACGAACGTCGTCTGGAAATTTCCAAGGAAGTGGAAGACAAGGTTGGGGTGGCGTGCTCGTTGTATGGGCTTGGTCGTTGTTTTAAGTGCAAGTGAAGCACTTAATCATTATCATTGCAGTGTAACAGCATTCAATGATATTAGGGGTCGTCTTCAGTTCAACGACGAGTGGAAAATTAGCTTACGCCATACCTATAACGTGGCTTACGCTAGTCTATGGCGTCTGTTATTAACAGAAGGCAAAGTTCTCAAGGCTCTGTTTTCTGCTGATCAGGGACGTGCACAAGCTCTGAAAGATCTTATCGAATTCAAGTATGGTTTTCAAACAACCCCGTCAGGGTCAGGAGCAGTGAATGGAACTGAGAATGAAATATTGAAATGCCTTCCCGCAAACACAGTTTTCATAGCCAATGAAAGTCGAGAAGTTATTTTCTGGATTTGCCAGAAAGGAAAGGAAGTTCAATTTCGAAGAAAAGAAATCAGCAATGACAGTTCGTTGGTTGACGTCTCCACCTTTTTCCAATCTCTAATTCAGATGGCGTGTGAGGAAATAGGTGCAAGAGCTCATGTTAAATGCGAAGATCGCTCACTGGATGAAACAACAAACGAAAACCTATCAAATTCGAGATCACCTCTCGTCGACAGACAAACATCGTCCTCAAACTTCACGAAATGTGCTTTAAGTACATTTTTTGACACCATCATTAGTCCCATCCAAGACTTGCTTCTTGACAGTGAGCTTGTATTAGTTCCCGAGGGGCCGTTGTATTTGGCTCCGTTTGGTGCGTTTAAGGATTCGAATTCCAAGTACCTTTGTGAATCTTTTAAAATCCGTCTGGTTCCATCGCTGAGCAGCTTAAAATTGATTGCTGATTGTCCGTTAGATTACCATAGTAAGACTGGAGCTCTCCTGGTGGGTGATCCTTGGATACAAGAAGTGTCAAAGTTACTGCAGCTGCCATGCGCTAGAGAGGAAGTGCAGATGATTGGGCGAATACTTCACACTACACCTCTCATCGGGAGACAGGCGACAAAGGATGAAGTGCTAAAACGACTCCCCTCGGTTGCTTTGGTACACATCGCAGCCCATGGAAGGATGGAAACAGGGGAAATTGCCTTGGCACCAAACCCTACACCGGCATCAAAGACACCTGTCGAGGGAGACTTCATGTTAACAATGAAAGATGTGTTGAGTGTTCAGATGCGAGCACAGCTGGTTGTACTGAGTTGCTGTCATAGTGCTCGTGGAGATATTAAGGCTGAGGGTGTGGTTGGCATTGCACGGGCGTTTCTGGGCGCTGGTGCCCGGTCTGTTTTGGTGTCACTGTGGGCGATTGATGACGAGGCCACTCTGGAGTTCATGAAAAATTTTTACCAGCACCTAATGAAAGGAAAAAGTGCCAGTGAGTCACTGAACCGAGCCATGAAGTGTATGAAAGAATCTGACCAGTTTAGTGCAGTGAAGTACTGGGCTCCGTTTGTACTCATTGGCGATGACGTCACACTGGAATTTGAAGGATTTGAATAAATGACCTGCACTGTAAATAGACCAATTGTTTCAATTTTAGTTGCGCTCTTGCGAGAAAATTTGCGCAAAGCATTCTGAGAGGTGTTATACTGGCTGAAGTCACACTAGAAAGTGAAATCGTGACTGAAACTGTAAATCCCGATTTAACCTAAATCGCGATTTACAATCTGTGTGCCCTTATCGCATCCGGTTGTCAAACATTGATCCAGAACAGGAACCGATAACCTCCAGAACTGTATTTCTAGTAGCATACAGGTATTTTTAAAAATGCTCTTTACATAATTCAATAGTTTAGGTAGGGACGGATTCGGAAAAAAAACATCGTTGCTGTATTAGCTATTTTTCTTGTGGGACGCGTAATCTTCAAATCCCGATGTAGGCGCATGAGAAGCCGATTGAGATTTGTTTTGTCACGAAGGCAACGCAATCAAAGAATTGCAGCTGCTATTTGTTGCTGCTATTTTT
>Ga0126336_10001625_pt1 | contig 12041 bp, 3 predicted proteins | sample SidCmetagenome_FD_92530 | JGI IMG/M metagenome (GOLD analysis project Ga0126336, IMG submission 92530) | Coral microbial communities from El Islote,Puerto Morelos, Mexico - Siderastrea C C metagenome | ecosystem: Host-associated > Invertebrates > Cnidaria > Coral | place: El Islote,Puerto... | reverse complement strand
CCAAATATTCTTCAGCCTTGCCAAAATCCGCAGAAGACATGAACACTTTACCCAGGTTTTCGCAAGACGAGCCTACCCCTTCTTTATCACCAATTTCTTGTCTGATCTCTATTGCTTTCTCGAGATGTTCTTTGGCCTTCCCATATTCTCCAAGGGAGTGGAAGGTAGCTCCAAGATTTCCATAATCCACTGCTTGTCCTTTTCTATCTTCTATTTCTTCTGTGATAGCAGGTAGTTTTGAAAGATATTCTGCTGCTTTACTAGTGCCCCCAATAGATGTGAGCTCAGCAACTAGACGGTGGAAAGGTGAAATTACTCCTCCCCTGTTACCAAGTTCTTGCCTGATCGTAAGTGCACTCTCCAAATGTTCTTTGGCCTCTTCATATTCACCCAGAGAGAAGAAAACAACACCAAGGTTGCCAGAATCTAATGCTTCACCCCTTCGGTCACCAATATCTTTTCTGATCGCAATAGCTTTCTCGTAGTATTCTTTAGCCTTTTCATATTCCATGAGAGACAAAAACACGTATGCTAAGTTCCCATAGTCTGTTGCTTCGCCCTTTTTGTCGCCAGTTTCCTTTCTCAACACAGCGGCTTTGTCGAGATATTCTTTCCCCTTGGAAATTTTCCCAAGAGATAAAAACACTTCCGCTAGGCTTCCGTAAGACGAGCCTTCCCCTTCTCGATCACCAATTTCTTTTCTGATTGAAAGAGCTTTCTCGTGATATTCCTTAGCCCTATCAAATTCCTCAAGTGAACAAAAAAGACTTCCAAGGTTTTCATAATCTGTTGCCTTCCCTTTCTTGCCACCGATGTCATTCCTGGTAGCAATTGCCTTCTCGAGATAATCGGTAGCTTTGCCACCTACACTAAAAAAAACAAACGTGGTTTTCGTGCTCCCACCATCGTCTACTCCTCGTTCAGTGCTATCAGAATTGTCCTTGGCCCCAGTTGATTTCTCGCCATATACTGTGTCGTTGCTGAGTTTACTAAAAGAACAACATTTTGCCCCAAGATTTTCGTACCTTTCCCCTTGCCCTTGTTCTCCTGTCATCGTCTTGGGTGCTTTCACGCTGCCTTCTTCTTTTTCGTAATGCTTCATAATCCTTCGTACGTTTAATGTCATCAACTTCCGTTAGTCTTTTCACTAGTTTTTGCTTTAAAATAACGGCAAGTCCTAGAATATATTCTATGACGTATCCTTTGAATTTAACCTACGTTTTTTTTTACTCAAAGGAGTCACTTATTCCAACTGAATTACGAAACTTGGTATCAACGCAAACACTCACATGCACTGTTTGCATACTTTCATCTCTGTTGTTCTGTTTGTGTTGATGGCAGTGCTTCCCTTGAAACCAAAAACAAATGCTGAAAAGTAGAACAAAAAAACAGTGACTGTGACGATTGATACCTAGTAAACCCAGAAACATGCACGGATACATGCAACTTCCTGAATAAATAAAATATACTTACAGACTCACTTAGTATATATATTTGTTAAATTTAGCGAATAACAACTTTTAAACTAGTGGAGTAATATATTTGTCCAATGTTTCAGAAAAAAGAATATTCTAGGCTGAAATTGAAATCGCTCTGTTGAACAGAACGATGCATTGGTTGAAGTCCCATGCAAACGTATGTTTTCTGAACGTAAAAATTGAGGGTTAAATACAAGTCAGAATATTGTGCAAAATAAATACAAGCTGTTAAAACCTCTGACAATAAACAAACACGATAGTGGAGGAATATGGAATAGAAAGAGACGTAAAGTTGTTGAAGGCTGAATTGATTCCAAGACAAACGAATTGATACAGAACATGTTTATTTTACGTCACAAGTCGGCTGATAACTTACTCCCTTTGGGTTCACTGAATAAACACAGCGACTTTACTGTTTCCGAAACTCCGCCAAAGCAGCCTATCAACTTGTCTAAATGGCTGATCGAAAGTCCTGGTCACAAGACTGTTTGTGTAGATTCTAACGTGTCGGAAAAAACCTTCCCGCAAGTCTTTTAGATCTGAAGCCAAAGAACAGCTATCAGATCGGAACAAAAGTGATTTTCTTGAGTCAAACCTGAACATCGACAACTTACCAGCTGGATAGGAACTTCAGGTAAAAATAATGACAGTGAATTGGCCGATCCGCGAGACGAGACAGTTGTGTTCATGTGGATCATACCTGATTTAAATGTGAATCGATAAGTTGTCAATCAACACTACCATGCCCTGACAATCAGGAAACTCCGTCCGTGGGCGAACAGGTTTTTCAAAAGCGTGGGCTTTGCGTTTCCTTCTCTCCCTTTCCCTCCCCCTTCACGCACTTTTTTGCACTTGCCCCAATTTTCGCGCCACCAAAAGGCGAAAAATGCCCCTATGGTGCGAAAAGCCCTACAGAAACGCTTGCTTCGCAGACTAGGTATGCCCAAATACAAAAGAAGAAAACGAGCCATACTTCGGCTCTATGTCACGTATTGCCGTGCAGACTGACAGAAAATTTACTATGAAAAGCTCAGAATTCGAAGAACGCTTAAACTTTCTAAAGGGATCATTTTTGCTGCACATTCCATAACACAAACTGCATTTTGAACAAGAACAAAAAGCTTTAAAACATTCGTAACTCTAATGCTAAAGAATGGTCCTCAAGAAAGACACACAACAGAGAAGGAAAGCCCAGTTTAAATTGAGCCATCGCCAGCTGACCTTTTATGGCCAACTAAAAACTACTATATAGCATATTTCAAGCTTGTTAAGGTTGTTGTTGAGTGTAAATCAAAAGGGAAGGACAAAGTTTCAATTACATCGATCAATTAGCAACGCCTTGATAAGATTAGACACGTGGTCTTCGTCCAGGTGCAAATGGTGTCTGAATGCATTATATCTAACAGGTCATATTCAGGAAATAAACAGTACATTTTTTCTTTCCAGTTTATTGTTAACAGTACATTTTTTCTTTCCAGTTTATTGTTATCAGGAAAGATATTATCAAGTTCGTCGTTGTTTTTATTTCTTTAGGGTTTTTTAGAGGTTGTGTTTAAAAGGCCAGCTTGATAATCTGGCGCAGCTCTTGGGACTTATTTCTCGGAAGAACATCAGTAAAATCTCAGAGCCTGTTTTCGGCCGTGTTCATGAAGTAGTGTTGATATTCGAATTTTGAACGTTTCTTAGTATTTTCAGGCCTCCCTACTCGAAACCCACGATAAGCAGTTCCCAATTTCATCGAACCGTTCTCCTATGCTGCAAGGTCTAGTAAAGGTTTTTTCTATATACATGTATTTTCACAGAATTTTTTGTTGTAGAATCCACCGACTAACACACCTTGAAACCCGCCAAGGAGACACCACCGACTACCGCAATTGGCGCATCGAATATGACTACGTCCTCAGGAAACGGCTCTTGCATGATGCCGTGAACAAATCTTGAAAACAACACCAATTAAAATGCTAGAGACAACTTAGAGTTACATATTAACTTTTCACGTTATAGAGTAGGGTGTAAAAACTAACTTGGAACCTCAATTGTATGTTCAGACAGGCGGACAGACAGACAGACAGACAGACAGACGGACAGACAGACAGACAGACAGACAGACAGAAGGCCTTTGTTTAAGCAGGAAACAGTAAACGCTGTACAGCTTGTGGGGTCGCGAAAAAGATAAAAAATACAGATAAAACGCCGTACTTAAAAGCTAACTGTATCGTACTGTCTCCTAACAATAAAAAAATCTGACTTAAAACTATCTATAACTCGCGAGAATAAAAGCGCTATATTCACAGGTGCATTTGTTCTGAGGGCCAAGATAACCGTTAAGGCAGAAGATATAATAAAGTTATAGCCTCTTTTGAGTGTCCTTGTGTCTTGTGTCTGTGAACACTCTGACCTGGTTAATCATTAAACAAGTAAGCGGAGAGTGGAAGGAAAACCGAGCGATAGACAAGGGAATATGTTTAACTTTGGCCGCCATTTTTGGCAGCGTCGATTCGGCCACATAATTTAACAGTTAGGACTAATGTTTAAAGACAGACAAGGCTAAACTGATTCTTGCAGTAACCAACCTCAGAATATTCTTGTGATTTTTCGCTACTCTCAAACATCTGAAATCGCCTTTAATTTAAGATTTTAGGATTTTAAACAGCTGTAGCAACCAGAAAACCTTAGAAAACACGTTCTTGCTACCGTCTGTGATTGGGAAGAGAGTACTGTAGCAATCACCACAAGGAAAGGTGAGGAAGAATGCTTAATTTCGTTTCTGTTTCAATGGCAATGTTGTGTCGTAAATGGTTTGAACCCAGGAGTCATATCATAAGTCGGTAAATTACGATTGTCCGGGTGAGTGAAGTCCTGGGAAGGACTGTTTGTGATGACATTGACTGAGGGGTTGACAACCTGAGCAGAAGTCATCGTCAGAGTCAAGTGAACTATTGTGAATCGTCAGTAGATATTATATCTCTGATGTGCTCGTTGTCCTGATTGGTCGACGAACTCGCGATGTTATTGGTCGTCTGTCAATTATTGGCTGTGAAGACTGTAAAACGTAATTGGTGCATTTTGATCCGTCTATTGTTAGTCAAATGTCAGTTGATCTATTGTTAGTAAAATAAGTCGGTTTGTCTATCGTTTGTCTGTCTTGTTGTTGTCGTCAATAAGTCGTTTGTAAAGTACAGGTAGTTGTTGGCAACGGTTCAATGATGCTCGTTCTAAGTTAACTTAGAACAAACACCGCTGAACCGTCCAAAACAAACCGTCCAATCAACGCGATCAATATGTTGGCAGTTTTTCTTACAGATACTCTCAACAACGGTTACAAGAGAAAAGTGAAATTGAAAAGATATGAAACTCATCTATTAATTTCAGACTTCAGGACAAAAAAGGAAACGCAAGTCATGACACCATTACATAAACATGAAAAACAATGTACTGAAACCTGCCTTGCACTTGCTAGTGGGTGGGCGAGTTCTTGGGCTTCACGCCTGCCCCTGTAAACTTTGAAGAACCGAAGAAACGGAACGATCATCGGCACCCGAACCCAGTCACCCAGAAACGCTGAGGTAACGTTAGTATTTTTCATTTTAGCTTTGATCACCCAGGTTTGCCCAGGTAACGTTAAAATGTTTACATGTTTAGTACGCTTTAGGGTGCTTTTGTTGAAATTGGTCAATTTGGTGCTATTCGGAAGAAATCAAGAGGGGCTTAGCCTTTTAAATGATCATGGGAAGCATTTTGTTACCTTCATTTCACAATTTTCACAATTAAGGAAAGATCGGCTCCAGTTAATGTTGCTGCAGTAAAAATTGGCCTGGCTGATGTCAGCTCAAAAACGCTCGACTTGCGGTTTCCTTTGCGACAAGAAACATGCACGACTTGCCAACTGCCGATTGACCTCTTCCATCTTTTCTCAGAAACACAGTGACGTCACGATCTCGACTGATCCAGTTCGTCAATTACCATATTATTTTTATATCCCTAATGGCGTAAGCCAGGATGAATGAGTCGTTGCGGTGAAGCCGAATGGCATTCGTTCGGTCGATGGGCTGTACACTTTAAGCTGTGGAAGTAAATTTGTGCAATAAACAAGCAAACAAGCAGCAGCGCACGCGCAGTCGTTAAAGTAAATTTAAGTAAACCTTTTTGGAGTTCGAGGTGAAAAGAAATAACCAAAAGAGTCGTCGAGGGCCCCAAAATAAGGACAGTGAGAATCTCAAACTCGATCCAACTGTGTAGACTTTCCAACTGCAGACTTCACGGAATAGGAGTAGGAGAACTGTACAATACGATAAGTTTTGTTTTCATCGTTTGAAGAGTGAAACATGCTTTATAACGTTTTGAAGTAATAAGTAAAAAGGCCAAGCAGTTTTATTAATTTTTTTCCTTCCGATTGACCTCATTAAATATGAGCATTTTAATATACGCTTTTCGTACTCCACGGCACACACGCTTACGACGCTTGCTACAAATCTTTTTTTCGATTTCTCTGTCCATTCCCTGATCCACAAAACTAAATAACCGCTTAATTACAGTTATAGTTGTGTAGTTATAAACATAGTTTTCCGAAAATAGCACAAGAAGTTGCGCTATCATTTGTTGCCTGGAAAAGGCCAAAAGTTCTCTTGAAAAACAAATCTCTTGTACTTTGTTCCAGTTTAAGTTTGTTTTCACCGCTAAATGTTTTCATTCGACCAAAGTAACCTAGTATAGATTCTAGGGTATTTGTTCCTTCTTTATTTGAACTATATTTCAAATGCTTGAATTGGTATATTCTGTTTCAGCTTGATAACAGATCTGTTTCAGTTACACGGTCATAACAAAATAAATTCATAATTACTTGCTTAATTTACTTTCCTGTTTTGTCCAGAAAAAAAAACTTTCGAAAGCCTCAGGAACGCAGGAAGTTCAAGGCTCAAAATGAATGCCTCATTTTTCTATTACCGACTTTCAGATAAGCCTTCTCTTTGAGGAAAATGCTATCTGCTCAAAGGATGATTTCGTTGATCGAGCTTGTCCATTGTCATCCTATTACCTGATCACCTGACCATAAGAGTAATCATCAAGAACAAATTTTAATTTTCCAAGATGGTTGCAACACAAGAAGTTATTTTCATAGCATCGTGTCCTAATTACCTAAATTCCTAGGGATCGAAAGCAGACTCAACATGTTCCTTAATATCCGACAGCAGAAATAACCCGTGCATGAGGTTGTTTCAAGTAGACATATCTATTGCACGCGTGATAGAAAACTAGAAAGACTCTGGCAAGTCTGACATTTCAGTTTTTTGAATTAGTGGCATGCGCAAAAGACGAGTTCCTTGTATGATATTTAGTTGTACATCAAGTTTTGCTTTGTTGCGAACATCGGTCCTAGTCAGGTACCAAAAATGAATAATACAGCTCAATTTGCTCGTAGCGCGGAAACGAACAAGAGAACTGTGAACACATCACGTAAGCAGCCAACCATGGCCAATAGTTGCAGATTGTTGTTGCTCAGCAGCGATTGAAGTAATTTTAATCTACAGGGGTTTTGATTTGCGACCGCTCGCCAATGCTGCCGAATAAAGATGATGACGATGATGACGATGATGAGCTAGGAGTCTATATGATATCATAGCAAACTTAAATATGTAGACTGTCCTAACAACGGTATTAAATGTAAACATGCAAACCAAAAAAATTATCATGAAGTTTTCTACCCTTTTGTTACACTGGAGCGTTTACCAATGTTTCAATTTACCAAGTTTAAGTTATTTAACCTTAATACATTCGTACAATGTTAATACTGGCTCAAATAACCTAAGTTAACCCTTCATCAATCACCAACAAATGAAATTGCGAGAAATTCTATAAACATGTTCCCTGTTAGGCTGTAATACAAACTCCCTTCAGTGTTTACGTATGATATAAGAAGGGAGTCTACATAGTTTTCAGACGAAATCTCTGAAACATACCAGATCTTGTAGTCAACGGGTGTGCTTTGTATGGACAACTATCTTCTGCGAAGGCTTCGTTCAGCCAACTAAATAGAACACTCTTGTTGCTGTTTATTTCTGTTTCAATTGACGTCACATGAAGTCATGTGAAGTGAACCAGGGCCTCATGCAACAGCTCACGGCTATTTACGAAACACGAACTAAGACACGTTTCGCGAAGCTGGAGCTCGAGTTCCTGTTTACTGTTTTCAGAACACTGGCTGAGATCGGCTTTGAAACACTTTCAAATGTACCGTGAAAATTGTTAGCTACAAACGTGGATACATCTTTGAAGAAAAATTTTAACATGGGAATTGAACTTTTATTACGCAGCTTAATTTCAATGGAAATTTGTCATATATCAGCCTTGAAATACACTGGGTTTTGTTTGTGACATAGGATAACAATGTTCTATGAATGTTTTGCAATTTTGTTATCTGACAATCAATCTATTATATGTAATAATACTTATTTTTAAAGCTTTTTCGATTATTTTGTGTACCTGAACGAAATATCGTGTGTTATTTTGTGTTAGTGACACATATCTTTATTGACACCACAAACGGAAACCAAGAAAACCATTGTTATTCCTTAGGAATCTTTTGGTTAATTTACGTCATGTATAGATCACAACGCTAAGGCAGACGCCACGCATCTTTAATGAAAACTTCATTGTACTTGTCCATTTTTGTCATCGTATTACCAGACCACCGTAAAAATAAACATTAAGTAGCAATTTACCTGTTCCAAGATGGTGGCGATACAAGCACGTATAGTTACATTACATCAGGACTCCTTTTTGTAGATACCTAGATTCCTAGAAATCGATGGTACTTAAAAACAAAAATAGCTATTACCAGATGAACATGACGCATTGCATGTGTGATAGAAACCTAACACGAGAGGTTTTGGGTGTTAGCGTCCAAGAAATAAATTAATTAATAAATAAAACACTACAGTCATTGTAAATACACAGCACACCACGCAAAGAGAGGATGGTAAACCTGTGTACGTATTCCTAATATATATGAGTGTACAAAATTTGCAGCATATTTTATACTTGTATACGTCTTCCGCGTTTTCTCGGAAACAGGAAACAATCAGATAACAAAAAAATTTTGAAATAATCGTTATAGTGAAAGCATGTCAGCGAACTTCTCATAACAAGTTTTTGAAATTAGCTGTTAAGTGGTGAAAGACAAAGGCAGTAAACTAAAAAAACAAAACAAAACAAAACAAAACAAAAACAACAACAACAGCAATATCTTCGTTCTATTGGGTGAAAAAAAACCATAACCTTTCATTAGGGACGGACCCTGCAGATTTTTCTTGAGGCTAACAATCCGTAATTCCTTCAGTGCAAATGTATGCGATAAAACAGGGAGGGAACAGAGTTTTCGAACAAATTCGTTGAAACACACCAGACGTTGCAGTCTTCGGGTTTGTCTTGCAGGGGGAACTATTTTCTGCAAAGGCTAAAAAAAAAAGCAAAGGAAAGAAACCTAGAATGGCAAATCCAAGATGGCCAACACTTTGGAAATGATGACGCAATTCCCACATCATTTGACGTTTCCAGGTCACATTGTGAACCTCAACAGTGCAGAATACGCGCACAAAAAGGGTGTATCCATTGTTCTCAGAGAAAACAGGAAAAATAAAAAATTGTATTCACCCAAAAATACATTAGTTTGTCTCCAGTCCATTTGCGACCTTTGTCTCACATATCCGGGAACTTAAAGTTACGTTTTCGAGGAAGAATGCATTGATAGGGAATCTGGCGAAGTCTTGTGAGAAAAGGTGCGATGTGAAGCGTGTTATAAACGGTTTATCTCTTGCCTTCGCGGCGGCTCGGCCGCATATTGATACTCATCTTACAGTAGGCCCATCTTCCATTTCATTTTGTGAACTTTTCATAATTTTGCCAATGAAAAGAACAATTTGCCGGAATTTTTTCTGATTATGTTTCGTCTCTGTGCGAGTTCTCTGAGTGGTGGACCGTTTTGGTTTATGGTAGACCATTTTTGAAAATGAAATGTCTGTTCCGAGTTTTCTACTTATTCTTACGGATGAAGTATTTCCTTCAGGAATCTATTTAATGGTCATATATTAATTTGTTTGATAAGTTGTACTCATGTTTTAAAAACACGTTATTTTATGAACAGAAAAAGTGTTTACGTAAGGCTGTAATGGTATTCCTATGTTATGTTTAGCGACAGCGATTTTTTTTTGACAGACAGTGGCAGTTTTAATAGTTGATAGAGACAAACATCGTCGTCTGAACCTGTGCTATTTTTTGCAGGAGTGCCGGATGAGGTGTGGACCTGTCGCCAAAATCGAGCAAGATAATGAAGATGCAAATAACTGGCTTTCCTTTGCTAGGAATTCTAAAATCCTACTCAAGACTGTCAGACTGTATTTTTGTAGTGTGTGTTTAAAACATAGTAGGGATTTTTGTGTACATTTATTCTATTTAGTTAGATAATCTACCTTGCATGTTGCAAGCAGACACTTATGACGGTTATATGATCGTTTTAATTCTCGTTCGCCTAGTCTCTCTCGTTTCAGCCGAATTATCGCGTTGTTGCTGCATCACGAATATGGTTAGATTCTCGCTCAGCCAGACCATCCAAATGTAACGACGGTACAAGTGTTTCTTTAACTTTCGCTTCCGTTACCTTGCATGTGTCCGTGTCAGCCAAATTACAACTTGCGATTAATTAGATTTTACTTGCCAACACTTCGTCTGCCATTATATTTTTTCTTCAGTTCACGTGATCCCAATGTTTTCCTCTGACACTTAATCAATTCCAAAGCAATGGACTCGTTACATCACGTGTAACTGCTCAATGGAAAAACCTTTCGACGTACTATCTACCCTTCAAGTTTCGTCAGTTGACAAAGCCAAAATACTCTCGGAGTTAAAGAGGAGAGCACTTTGTGCCCCTCTTCTCCCACCAGGCTCAGGAACGAAAACATAAAAGGCCAAGCTGAATAGGTTAAAGCCCAGATGGGGTAGTGAATGGTGGAGGGATAAATGTTGGGTATCTTGTTTGCTTTTTTCATTGTCACTTTCCGGCGACTGGCGTGTACTTGAAAGGGAAATAGGTCACCCAAAATGGGAAGATTTGAGCAGATTTTACAGACGTTTTGGGCCCAGTGTGGGAATATTTTAATACCCTTAAAAGGCAACAAATTGTCCTCTACATCTGTTTACAAGTGGGTTATTTATAAGAAATAAATGTTGTCGTAGTCTGTGTTACATGCCTGCTCGACATTTATTATGGTAAAGAAGGCTTACATATTTGAGTATGCCAGATTGAAATCGATTTAGACCGTGGTTTTGTTAAACCTCGTCTACACTTTGTTTAAATAACCGGCCCATTGTCTTTAAAAAGACAAGTAGCTCAGTAATAATAGTAACGAACAAAAACCTTTGTCTTCCTGACTGCAATGATCGACTCTAAATTGAACAAGGAAAGTTTTTCCTCTAACTGACGAACACCCCTAAAACAATCCAAGAAAAGCATGTTTTTGTTCTTGAGCTCAATTTTATTTTAAGTTCACTTCCCTTGAAACCTCTTACAAACGTCTTCTTCTGTGGAGGCCTTTAACATTTTTTGTAAATTTAAGCTTTATCTAACTTATCATGTTTTACTATTCGGGCTTCCGCCGTTCCCGTTGAAACACACGAACAACAAATTAAGGTAAGCAAATTATTAAATTGCTGTCTACATATTTGATGTGAGGGCCCCCTGTGAATACAACGGAAACAACACCGTATGGAACGAGCTGGAAATCTGCTAATTTCATTCCACTGCTTCGTTGCCTACTACCGATTGCATATTTTACATCATCATGGGTGATTTATTTTTCGCTGACAGGCTTCAGTTAGCTTTCGCTTGAAGTATTTTGCCTCTCGATTAGTTTATTTTGTTAATTCGAAAAGTTCAAGGATAAAAGCAAAGGCCATATTTTCAATCCATACGATGAACTAAAACTCTCCATCTACCTTTTTAATGTCTGGTCGGTGATCCCATTTGCCGCCAACTGGCAAATGTGCCTGGGTTGATCCGTTTAGATCATCCTCAACTTATAGGATCGCTCGGTGTTGTAGTTAACATAATTAAATAATGCAGACAGAAAAATAGACTAAGAACTTCGTCTCTATTATTGTTGGTAAGGTTGACTTATCATTGGACAGTCAAGAATCCTCAAGCATTTGCAGCTACTGCCAAGAACTCATGTTTTGGCTCGTTCATTCTTTGTTTCTCAGTGTATAACGTTATCAGCAAGATTCAATAAATGCTACATAGTCCGTCTTTTCTGGGAAATAGGGGGTGTTTCTTGGTGTTCTTTCTGTTGTGTTCTAGCGTACGTTTCCTTGCAATCTTTTGAATGACGTCACTTGGTGACGCAATACCACAGGCATGCATAATAAGTTCCACTGAGAGAAATTGTTCTTTTAATAGCGGAGCCAGCGCGCTAGCGCGTCAGCGGAGCTCCATTGCTAAGGAAATTTGGTAACCTATCAAGCCAAGAAATTTTGGTAGTGACGTAATGGTCACATGACCGTCCGTCCGTACGT
>Ga0126336_10001624_pt1 | contig 12041 bp, 6 predicted proteins | sample SidCmetagenome_FD_92530 | JGI IMG/M metagenome (GOLD analysis project Ga0126336, IMG submission 92530) | Coral microbial communities from El Islote,Puerto Morelos, Mexico - Siderastrea C C metagenome | ecosystem: Host-associated > Invertebrates > Cnidaria > Coral | place: El Islote,Puerto... | reverse complement strand
TCATTGGACCGCTATATGTAGCAGCTCTATTGTTTTTACGCCTCGTTCTTTGTTTCTTTTGTTTGTTCTATTGTTTAGCGGACTAATCGTGGAAGACCTTACGACAGCTGCTACATCGCCCCAATCTACAACACTTTGAGAATGTTATTTAGCATTAATAAGAGGACAGATGTATAAAAAACTGACGTCAATTTGTTAATTGTAGATTTTTGGTGATTTTTTTTTTAAGTTTTTATAGGCTTCTTGAAGGCTTGGAGAGCTTTATAAGGGCCAAGGATTCAAGTTATTCTGTAACAACTGCCATTCACATTTTAAAATGTTATGTAAATGACTTTACTATTGTTTATCACTACATTTACATTTACACTAAATGCAATTCTTGTTTCCATGACATCACCAGTTGGAATGTGAATTAATGTGACATTGCTGTTCACATGAGAGCATATTTGCTTGAATTGCCAGGGTATAATTATTAACATTGCAATATAGCTCTCATGGCAACCAACTTTGGCTCTCATTTTCACCATTCCTAGTCTGAAAAAGCCCTCAAGTTTTGCATGAGTTTTGGATTTTTAATACAGTGGAACTTTGATATAACGACGCGGCAAAGGACGGGAAAATGTGTTTGTTACATACAACGGGGTTCGTTATAAACAAAACATCATTATAACGAACTTGTGGGAAAACGACCAAAATCTTTGTTCTATTGGGGTCTGATTAATGATTATTTTGCCTTAAGATTAAGCAGTGTTAAGTATCACCACACACATTTGGTTAAATAATGCAATTACAGTCTCGGATTTGATTTGAAAGAGCCTTTTACAGTACTATGATTAGAGAGTTTCCATTGCTCGTGATCTGTTAAGCATTCCTCTTTGCTGGCCTAATGATAGTTATTTGTTATACTGAGGTAGATTTCAGTTTGGGCTTCTGCATTGTGTTCGTTATAGCCAGGGTCTGGATTCATGAAGCCCTACTAAGATAAGATGTGTCCTATGTATTGTTGGAAAACAAAAGCCTACAGTGGCCTTTGTTAAGAAACAATACTTAGGATTCATCTTGAGTCTTGCCCTAGGTTTGTTTGATACTTTTCATTGCAACTTTGGCCGGCCTGAAGAATATCATTCATTATACTGTGTGCATCGTTATATAAGGTTCATTATATTGGGGTTCCAACGTATTTACAAATTTTCAGACTTGTGGATATTGTATATTTATGACCTTCATCCAGTCTATCTGCACCTTTAACAAGTTTAAGCCTTAGCTACACACATGGTACAATACATGAATGAGCATGTAATGGGACACCTGCAAAGTAGACTTTAGCAAAACATTTACATATAACACAAAGAGTTTTGTTTGTTGTATTATTGTCAAACTTACATCAATCTCCTTATCCCAGTTCATATCAGAACTCATGGCCGCCATACATAACGGAACGGCTGATCTTGCTGCGTACAGCAGCAGAGTGCCACAAAACATAGCCACTATCCAATACTTTCTCTGTTCCTCAGGCCACTGAAATGCCGTATCTCCTTTACGATCATCCGTTCCCATGTCTATCTTCAAACGTATGGGCGATGACGGCGATGAAGATGTCATGTTTTAAGCTTAAGCTTAATTAGATTCCCTTTGCTTTCACTGCACTCCTAGCCTTGAATTGGTTAATGAATCGTAAAACAAAGCTTGCTTCCAGTATTTAAGCCGTGCTTGAAAGTACCAAAGGTCTGTGTGAGTTAACGTAACTCTGTGCGTATAATTCCAGAAATAACTGGAAAAGAACGAAACGATGTTGAAACTCCCTAAACTCCAACAACATCAAATTGATCATGCATACCGTATGTCGACATCGCCAATTTGAAATCCCTCAAGCGTTACAAAGCGACAATCTCGCTTTCATTCCATAATGTCTTGTTGTTTAGAAGTAACAGGGTAGTCGTTTGATGGCATCCACCAAAACTTATGGCGCTTTTATAGCCTAAAAATTGCCGCCAAATTGAGCGTCAGTAAAATTTCAGTTGTATTTTCCTTTGCCACGTCCAACCGGCATAACGCCGAGTAGCCAAGCCTGCTGCAAGCTTGTTTGTTTCCATGACTTTTCCAGAGGGGCAGAAAAATCATTGAAACAAAAGGATGGGAAATAACCAAATTTAAATATGCTGTTCACAAGGCTACAAGTTGCAGAAATCTGGGTTATAGGGCTTCATCACTTCAGTCCAGGGTTCCAATGGGCCAGAAACAGAATTTTTGTCGGGTCTCCAAATAGAGAAAGGTCTCAGCAAGGCTTCCGCTTCAGGGCTTCCCTTCTTTGCGATCCCGATGGATCTATTGTATCGCTTTTATTGTTTTAGCGTGGAAACTGCGTTAAAGACATAAGTTTTTTTTTCTGTAAGAAAAAACTTCGTATGGGAAAAGTAAGTTAGTGTCACTTCTGCCTTCGCGCTTTTCGCAACATAAATGCGACTTGCAGGGCAACATTTATTGTGCCACTAAAAACATTCAACCAAGGGCGAACTTTCGCCCGTGAAAATTCAGTCGTACCGACTAGCTGCCCCTGGGTCTCCGAGGATCAACGAGGCCCTGTTAGGGTAAATTTCGACAAGCGACATGGCCTTCAAACAGCGACATATTAAAGACAGATGAAATGGCGACAAACGACACAAAGATGGATTGAAAGTGCGACAGCGACGAAGACAAGCGCAAATACAATAGTAAAATACCACCAGGGACATGGCTTCCTCCTCAATACGTGAAACGAAGGGTTTTGAAATTCAGACTAGCGACATTCGTAGCCCACCTAAAAGGGCCTCATGAACTCTATATTGAAAACATTGAGAACTTTCCTTCTTTTTTCTCACTATTGATTTATGGAAACGCTTATAAATTGTTTAACAGAACTCGATAAGTTGCAGAAATACTAACCATCTTTCAAATGGTAATAACATCTATGATCTCCAGGTTCTTATATCGTGAAAAACGGAAAATGTATGAACAAGATGTGAAAGGACATCTGTTTTCTGGTAGCATTTTCCCTTCACAAATTCCACGTCAGATTGTGGTCTCGACTGAGCTAACTTTTGTTTTGTAATTAACCTCACACTGTTAGGACAACTGAAAACACTCGAACAGGTGACGTCGACAATTTCTTCGCTGTATACATACGGACTTTAACAACAACAAATTCTTGTCGGTTGTTACTTCATGACTGGACTTGAGTGAAGGAAATTTGGCGCAAATGACAATTATATCCACTTCCATTATTGTTCTGTTCGTAATAACAACCACTGTTAACCATTTATTGGAGATTGGGTAAGTTTAATCTTTCCGTTCACGAATGATTTTTCGTTTTCTCTAAGTCTAACGGAACGTCTAACCAAGAGCATTTTCAGTAAATCTAGTAAGCAGGCCTTCAACACTATTAACCATGTTTGAGCTTATGTATCGATCTAAGACCACTTCGATTTAATTTGACCAAGTTATGTACATGGAATTTAATCTTCCCAAGTCTTTTTTTAGCTGGAAATTGCATGGAGCCCCCAAAACTTTACAGACAGGAAAGTTTCACTCTCTGATGTCGTTAGCTAAACTTGTAGCGGTTTTCTTTCGACTTAACTGGATGCATGCTTTAAGTGCAAAAAATAAAATGTTAACTCGATTTCTAAAAATTTTAGCTAACATTAAACCAACAAGCGAAAGCATTGACTTGATGCGTCATAGCCACATTTTCTAGCAAATAGGCGTTTATTTTTTAATTGTAATTTTTTTTATTTTTTTGACCAGTGAGTTCTTCAGTTGTGAGCTGCATTTTTACGGAAACTCCAAATCAGTCGCAACTCAACTCGCGAAAACTCAGCTAACTTTAACTTTCAGACGCCCTTATTTCCAGCGATTTTTATTTTGTACCTTTCTTTCTTTCTCTCTTTCTGACCAATAGGTTTTCCATGCCATATTCTGATCGCGGGTTTCGGTCACCTTTAACTATTAAAAACGCACCATTTTTTAATTTCTAGGTAACTGACCTTGCAATCATATTTTTTTTCTGCACCTTTCATCTGTACGTTTGCTCCGGAAAGCCGGACTGACTTCTCGACACAGGCACAGTTATGTATTTCATTGTATGAGTTATGAAGTGAAATGTTCCGACTTGCCCAGTTCAAATCAGTTAGTTAGGCTGAACCGGGCTTGAGGCTCCTATCGTTTTTTTATCAAATAGAAAGTGACAAAGCCTCAATGTTGAGTAACATAGTCAAGACCATTTACAATTTGTCAATAATGCAGTGGCCGATCCAGGACTTTTGAAGGGGGTGGCTGTCCTGACAGAACCATATCGGAACAATCCGAGAAAAAATCGCCTCAGTGATAGTTTTGTTCCCTTTCTTAATTTCAGGGGGGTGGCTAGCCACCCAATCCACCCCCTGGATTCCCCCCCTGTAATGGGTTTTGAAGTTGAGAACTGACAACCTCGTTCCCAGGGCTTTTTCCCTTTTTTTTTTAATTAGGAGAGGCGGGAAAAGGAAAAAAGGGAAAAAGTCCTGGGAACGAGGTTGGAGAACAGATAAACTGACTGAGAGAAGCAAGAAGGTGAAAATTGTTGTCGTTGTTTTCAACAGGCTTGGCAATTATGAAGAAGAATCAGTTGACGAAAGTGCAGCCGAAGGAAACAAAACGGATCAAAACGGTCTGACGACGCCAGGTCCATCAGGAAACTCAAGTTTCGGCGGTGAACTGGACTCCACGGACATTCCTTTTTTCGGTACACAGAGTGAAGACCCAACCACAGCAGATGTAGTGACAACTCAGCCAGAGGACGACTAGTGACCTTTGCACAGGACTGAGAATTGTCTTTATACTAACAAACCACATTCTCTAATTAAAGTAACACAATCACCGCAAATGTAGAGACCACTCAACTAGCAGTTCCCGGGGTTTGCCGGGGGTACTTCCATTAAGTATCTACCAAACCAGTGGATAGTATTTTTCGCGCGCTAGTGCTCTGATTGGCTAGTCAAATTTGGGATGGTTTTGCTGTTCACCTCTCGGCATTTTTCTGGACTTCACGCGCGAGTTTTCTCTCATTTCTCAGAAAAAAGGAACTTTTTGGAGGCGATCCAGCTGCTTTGTATAGGCATGTGCTGCGGCGGAATAGGATATGGTTTTTGAGGTTCTCAGTTCTTAAACAAGGTATCCAATCTGCCCCACCTAGATAGGGTTCCTTTTATTTTGTTAGCGAAAATTGCAGTACGTAAATTGCACTGATGGAAAGGCCCGGGTCTGGGCCTTAAAAAGGGTTAATTTTCGACTTTCTATCCTCAAATAGGGTCAGGGTTTAAGACCCTTTGCGGCACATACTTGTTTTAATTGAGGGGAGTACCTCCTCGCGCTCACCCACCCAGGGCCAGCAGATGACTGACTTCGGACGTATAAAATTGTTTTGATATTCACACTCTTGATACTAATAACGACATCCTGTAATGAAAGTAACCCGCTAACCACAGCAAATGCAGACCACTCAACCAGCATTAAATAATCATAAAGAAACATCCAGTACTGAACGTAGCTCAGAAATACCAGCCTCACAACAGGACTACTCGAATGGAAATTAAAGTCAAAGGAATTGCATGGGGACTTCTCGTTGCAGCCGATCAAGTTTGCATACACTGTCTGACATAAGCAGTTGTTGTCCATACGTGCCACCGGTTTCTTTCTTTTTTCGGAGTTTTGTTCCGCTGTTTAAGGGCCCGTTGACTGCATTGTAGTGAGTTTTAGTTTGCTTTTTTGGGCTTCCCCCAAAGCTCGCTACAGCAAAAACAAAACAAAAAACAACAAGAATAACAACAACAACAACAACAGGCTAGGTCAGCCGGAATGACACCTCCGTGGTAAGTAAATGTTTATTATGGTTATTTCGCTTTTTAATTTCTTTTCCGCTGTAACAATAAATCGTCATATAACACTTTTGTTTTTGCCATCGAAGAGTCCCGTCAGTGTAAGCCTGAGTTCGCTGAAAATATGGCGGCCATAACTACCGATAAGCTGCAACGTAAACTTGTTTTAAAAAGGTATTCTGGTCATGGAATTGTCTCGTTAACGCTTTCACGAATCAAAAAATTCCTACATTGATTTACAATTCGATGTTGTGAAGTTTATCATTGATAAATGGATCATGCTGGATTATTTTCCTTTAGTTTTCGGAACTGACAAACTGGTAACAAACCTCTGAACCTGGCTGATTTCGAACCCTCAAAACAGGTTAGGTGGTAGATGCGGAGTGCATGTAGTAGAAAATGCGGGGTGTAGTCCATTTTCTACACTCCTTATCTTCCACACACTACATTTTCTACACTCTGCATTTTCCACCCTTCGCAGCACAGATAACCAAAGCGTAATATGAGAGTTTGTATGGAGCTGAAATTCGATCGAAAATAATCGGCGGTTCTCGAACTGAAAATACATAATTTGGTTACCTGTGTTCGCAGTTCGCACACCGCGCGCATTCCGCACTCCGATTTCCCATCCAACCCTCAAACAATATCCCCACTTAAAAAAAAAAATCATTAGCTGTCTATATCGAGGAAAACATTTATTGCCATATTGCAGGAGTAAACAATTCAATGGATTTCCTAGTTTCAATAAAATCCTGAAATTTTTTTTCAATGGAAAATCTTTTGGAAGTCGAAAACCTCAACCTCCATCACAGCCCCTTCCCGCCAAAATGACCGGAAATAGGACCCAGTCTTCCTAATAAACTGATCACGTGCGTGCCCCTGGACTCCCCCACATATTGTTGCTTGGAACAAATGCGAGTCGCGGTCGCATGTCCGTCGTGAAATTTTAGCTAAAATCACTCCAAAACAGGAAATTTGCTCGGCCCGGGGCCGAAACGACCATTTCCAGACACACTACAATCTCCTACCAGTCGCCATGAGGGAGCAATTCGGGTTCGTGGATCGATAAAGGCCCGTGGATTTGATCATATGCAAACAAGCACAGGTAGGCCATTCGATCGAACTCGAACCTAGATGTTCGTAATTCTACGCAGTGTTTTTGCCGGCTGTACCTCACGTATAGGGGGCTCCTTACCCCCCTGTTGTCAAAAAAATATTTTGAGACATTTTGGAGTTTCAGGGGTTGGAGAGAAACCTTACAACCATCTTCCCGGAAGCTGTACTTGGCTGCTTGAAATTCTATGTTTGTCTGTTTCGTAGAAAATTGTCTATTTCAAGGGCATTTCCCATTTCGTTACCATTTTGCTTATTTTGAACTGTAGGGTCAGTGACTGGAGTGAATGCTAAAGCCTCAACGTCAGTTTGTCCATCCGTTTACCGTTTGTAATTATGGACGATGGAGGTGCCAAATGTCTCCTTGACGTGATAAAGTAAGTAAAAATATTTATTGTCATGATGTCGAGATAAGCTGACCATTGCATGTTTTCAGTTCAGTCAGAATTTACAGTTACAAATCAAAGAGGAAGCGAAAAGGAATTTGTTAGAAGTTAATCAATTCATTTAACACTATATTTGTTTTTTCCCACAGTGACCCAAATGCCCTTCAGGAATTTCTGAGAAGTAACAGTCAGGTTTGTGAAGGTGTTAAATGTCCAGTTATGAAACATGTGCTCGTCATAAGGTTAACTAACTGGTGAAACTTCAATTTTGGACTAAACTTGTTGAGACAGATGTGAACTGTGTGTGTGTATTTCTGTAATGACATGTACAGAAACAGGCAAGATAGCAGAAAATTGCCCCCTTTCTCTTCCCCTCACTTGTCAAGTTATGTTGTTTTGAAAGGTGTGATCATTCATCAGACTTTTTTTCCGGCAGCAAAGCAACATCAGTATCGGGGAGAAGGGGAAAAATTGTTCTTGTAAGAATTTTCATGGTCAAAGTTCTCATTCAAAAGTGTCTCAGCAGTTGCGTCTCAGGTTAGGTCCTGCCCACAGCTAGCCATTGTCATAAGTCCTATTAGAAGTCCGGGTTTTTTTTAATGCACTCTTTCAAAAAGTGTTTTGTTCACCCATATACATTTTAAATTGTTTTTAGCCTCCATATATAAACAGCTGAAAATGACTGAAAACACTGTAACACTGCTGCGTTTTTAATTTAGTTACAATCACCTTGGATCATTTACGTGCATACAGAAGGCCAAATGGTCTAAAAGTCTGCCTCTTTGTCTGTTTTGAAAATCTCCAGTTTGAACAGTATTTTTGGAATTCTCTGTTTTCTGAGGAGGCCCAACTTTATTAATAGGGTAACAAATGTAGTTTTTGACAGGTTAACAAATAAAGCTTTTGACAGGGTATCAATGTCTTTTTTGACACTGAAAACCCCGTCAAAGTTTGTGTCTTGCATTTATGTCAATCATACCCCTGGAAAACAGGAACTGATAAAATACCAGCAAATGAGCTCCACTCACAGTTAACTAGCAATCAGTGTTTAGGAGCTTGAATTTTCTTTGGGGAGGGGAAGGTAAAAGAAATCAAAAGTTTAGTTGTGTCAGTAGTGTTCAGTAGTCCAATAGTGTGTTATTGTGAATCATATTCATAATATTTGCTTACGATTTAAACCTCTTTTTACCCTGAAGGTGACTTTTAAATTAGTAGAAAACGTTCATTTTTTCCCCCTTTTTAAAACCCTTTTTAGCCTTGTAAATAGTGTTTTTAATTGTCAATCATGTTCTTTTCATTAACAGGATAATGGAATCAACTCTAAGAATTCTACTTCACAGGCTGTTGCTAGATCAAACTTTGGAAATCACTTAGCAACTCGACCATTAGTGAACACAAGTGGGTTGAGAACAGGTGGCGTCACTAGTACTTTGCCATCAAACGCAGGTGTTGCGTCTACAGGAGCAAGAAGTTCATTAAGTAACATTCATTCATCTGCTCTTTCTCAGAGTACATTTGTGAATACAGTAGTTAACAATAACAGTGTTGCAAGGACCAGTGGAGGTAGTAGTGCAAGCCATAATGTTGGTGTTGTTCCCTCGTCTGTCCCTGTGTCTAGTGGAGTGAGTTTTATGAAGGCTCCTACTGTTGAAAATGCTTTGAATAAGGTTGGGAGTACTGTGTTAAGAATGTCTCCAACTCCAGGGAATATAGCAGTTGCCACGTCTGTGGTTACTTCTTCAGCAACATTTCAAGGGAAAAAACCCATTCCAATTCAACCTAAAACACCCAATGCTTCCTCGCCTGTGACTAGCTCAACTATTGGCTCAGCAGGAAGTCGTGGGAGACAGGTTATAAATTCTGGAGTACCTCTTGTTACACAAAAGCAGACAGTTAGTGGCCAGCAAAGTGTTTCGTCAGTTGGACATCGTGTTGCATTAAATGGAAATGATTCAAAAGCAAACGTTAAAGCTAATGTTGTTACAGGAAGTTTTCATACTACAATATCCTCATCTCAAGTTACTTCTCAAGCAACTCTTTCAACAACTCCTGTTAAGCGGATTGCTCCAAAGCAGCCAAATATTTTATCTCAAACTGGTTTGTCTTCACCACCTCAAATGGTGGGTACACCCCACAAGATTCTTGTACAACAAGTTTCAAATCAAGGTACACCACAGTTGCAAACCATTATAAACCAAGTGTCTACGGGAACTGTCCAGCAGCAAAACCACACGCAGCAAAATCAACAACTTATACAGGCACAGCAGCTTTTAAATTTAATTAGAAACCAAACTCCAACCAACCAGACAACTCAACAGGCGTCACCCCAGCTTGTTCAGTCGCAGTCGTTACCAGCTAATCAAATTAAACAAATTCAGCAGTTAGTTCAGCAGAAACTTTCTAACCAGCAACAACAGCCACAAGTTGTACAAACTGTGCAGCAGCAAAAAGTGTTGACTCCGGCGCAACTTCAAGCAGCTCTGAAACAGAATCAGCAGCTTACCACACAAACTGTACAAACACAGCCGCAGAATATTGTAGTCCAAGAGGAGGTTATCAAGCAATTGCTTCAACAAGTTACCCAGCAAAAAACTGCACAAAATCTCGCCCAACAACAGCCGCAGTTATTTCAGCAGATTCAACAGCCTGTACAGAAGCAGATATTAGTGCAAAATGTTCAACTGCAATCCACTGGACAAGGGCAGCAGCCGAGTGCGCAGGTACAAGGTAACATTGGTTCGCAGGTGAAACATTTGAACCTTGAGCAAAGGACTGCTGCTTCTCCTGTTAATGTACAGTTGCAGCAAGTACTAGGTAACCAGCCAAAACAGGTTCAGCAAATACTTGGTCAGCAGCAAGTGAACTTGTTACCACATCAAAATCTTGTGATTACAAAAGATCAAGGAGCTAGGTTACTTCAAGGAATAACTTTTGTACAAAATCAGCCTAACAAGAACTCTGCTGCACAGGTTTTAGGTCAAGGTGTTGTAGTTCAGCAGTCCAAACCTGTTGTGCAACAATCCAAGCCAGGCACAACTCCTCTTGTGCACGTTGTTACAACAATGCAACAGAATGCTGTCCCTCGAACACAGCAACAGCAAGCTCAGAACGCAGGCGTTCAAAAAGTGTTTATCATAAAACAACCAGAACTTTTACAAAAGCTGGGATTACAGGGAGCAAAAACACAACAGACTATTCAAATTACGCCACAACAGTTGCAGGCCCTGAAGCAATTTCAGCTTCAACAGCAGGCTGCAAAGCAGAAGCTCGTCTCCAACAATCTTCAGACTGGAGCTAATGTTCAACCTAAGGTTTTGACAACAGAACAGTTAAAACAATTGCAGTTACACCAGCAGCTACAAGGTTCAACAGTCAAACAGGTTTCTGTACAGGGTACAACACAACAATCAGCTCTTCAACAACAAAGACAAGTTACGTTAAAGACACAGGGTAAAATGCAACATATTCCTAGAATTCTTCAGACGTCAGGAAGGCAGCCAGTGTCCCAGGTAAGCAACTCAAAAATCAGACCAGCAGGAATTAAATCGAAGCATCTGTCATTTGTTTTAACAATTTCCTTTGTAAAAAGAAGGGACCCACTGGTTATTGAGCTGAACAGGCCAGCCTAGTTTTAAAACTTAATTTAATCTTATTATGTACCATGGTATCTTAAATATCATTTTCCCATATCAGTGTTTATTCTAGAGATTGGCATTTGGAATTAAGAATACATCGGCATATGAAAATTAATTTCCACTAGTGTCAAAGGAGGCACACAGAATTTGGCTAGGGAAAGCCTATGTACCATACCCATTATAAGGTGGTCTGACATTTTAATAGCTTTTTAAAACTTGATCATTTACCAATCATTTTGCCGTTGTTTCTTTACAAACATGGAGTAGTTTTCCCACATGTATAATTTACTATTGGAGCAACTTTTAAGTTAGACGTGGTTTAAAAGCAGCTAAAGTAGCAGGGCTGTCTTAAGTTTTGAGTCACCTATTGCCTTGATCTTCACATCTGTAACAAACTTGTTGCTTTGTGAGTAAATTACATCAAGGAGAGACCAAGGTGTATGAGGTGGCATCGAGCATTTTCAGCCATATCAGGTTACATGGGTTATGGCCCTTGATGACACCCCTGAGTAGGTCTTAAACTACGTATGAGGGTCGGCCAGATTATTTTCAAAGTTAAGCCCGGATTTGTAATACCTGTCTAAACATTGCTTCAATAATCAGCCCATAATATTCAATATGTCATTGACAAAACATTAACTAAACTGGGCTGCTTTCATGAGAAGAGGCCATTAAGCCTCCCTAAAGACGGTTCTTCAAGGTATACCCAATTGACTTATCTGCGGTAAACACGTACACACATGTAGAGACCAGACCACAGTACTGGGAACTCCTTACACTAATCTTATTGAGCAATGTCTTCAGGTATTTTCAAGTAGACCTTCTAATGGGAAACAAATCTAATGGTTTAATCCTTTAAACTCCAATATCAACATGCTTGTTCTCCTCTCTCCTCTCCATGTAGTTCTTATTTCACAAGTTGGGAGAATGTGTTTAAATATCAAGATATTATTTTCATCTTTGTGGTTGTTCCCTTCATTCTCATGACGTGTTTGAGCATGCAGTGATGGAGAGCAAGATGG
>Ga0126336_10001623_pt1 | contig 12042 bp, 6 predicted proteins | sample SidCmetagenome_FD_92530 | JGI IMG/M metagenome (GOLD analysis project Ga0126336, IMG submission 92530) | Coral microbial communities from El Islote,Puerto Morelos, Mexico - Siderastrea C C metagenome | ecosystem: Host-associated > Invertebrates > Cnidaria > Coral | place: El Islote,Puerto... | reverse complement strand
TAGGAAAACTAACGGATGTTGGCATCTTGTCTCATCTTTATTTCTATTTTGGTTCCTAAAAGATCCTTTTTATGTTGTTGCTTTTTTTCTTTTTAATTACGGTGTTCGTCTGGTTAGACAAGTCCTGAAAATTTTATTCGTTTTTCTGCAGCCTTAACCTTGTTAGTTTAGTTGTTTTTCTTTAAATAAGTAAAGATGTCAAGGCAAACAAGAGAAACTGATAAAAGGTTGCGAAACTCAACATTTTTAAGTTGTTCATGGGTATGTACAGTTTATGTTCGATGTTTTTATTAACTGATTGCTGGAATGGAAAACTCTTCTCGTATTCATGACGTAAGGTGAATATTTCCCTAAGGGAAAGAAATACATATTTGGAGCACAAAGCACAAAAAATGTAAAAATACAATGATACAAATGAAATATATAAGGTATTAGAATATCAAAATATTCTGTAATGATTACAATTTGTCGGTAGATTTTGAACAGCTATTTAATGTTTTGTTGTAAATGTAACGTAAAGCCACCTTGTTAATGCACATGGTCAACAAAATTAAATTTCAAAGAACCTACCACGTGTCTTGGATATAGCAATTATTACCGCGGGGCTATTAAGTTTACGTAAATGTGTGGGGGACTCCACGACTCCAACAATTGAAAGCTCACCCCTTGCAATGAGTTCTTGGGGACCCTCTTTACTCTCACAACCTTCTTTGACTGATTGCCTGTTTTCATTTGAGTGGTCACACTGTAGGATTTCATCCACAGACACAAAAGTAACAACCACCTCGTGCGGCATAGGAAACAGCATCACTTAATAGTACTGCTCAGTAGCTTTCATTTGAATGGTCACACATCAGGATTTCATCCTTGGACTCAAAGGTTAGAACCAACATGTGCAGCCAACAGTACCACAGGAAAACACTGCTCAGTAGCTTTCTTGTAAATTGTAACCCTTTATGGTTTTATCCTTAGACTTATATGTTAAGGGCACTTTTTAGATCATAACCAACGGTACCACAAGAAAGAACTCAGTGCACAAGAATTAAAGATCTGCTCAGTAAGCTTTCATTGGAGTGTTCAGACTTCAGAATTTCATTTACAGACTCAACAGTTAGAGTCACCTTTTACACACCGCGGACAACTGGGTGCTCTAAGCCTATTTCCCTTTCGTAAACGGTCGTTGCCATTTTTGACGGTCGATGCCATCATTGGTAACCAAGCCATTAGTCTTGGTAGATGTAATATATGCTCTGGATTAAGTTACGGTAAGGCAACAATACATTTTTAAGTAGTCTTAGAAAGAAATAAAATTTAAGCCCAAGTTGAATTTACGTTAAAAGTTGGGGAAAGGGCTAGGGTCACCTATGACAGATGTATCAGTTATGAAAGACAATTAATTATAATATGTACTTTAATTTTTCGGGAAGTTGATGCGGATTGGCGTGGTAGTGTAGTGGTAAGGGAGAGAGATAAGAATACGAAAGGACCAGGTTCGATTCTGGGTTATGAACGTCTTTCTTTTTAGTAGAAAAACTTTAAATAACAGTTCAAACATTTTCCAAGTGTCTTAAAAATGGCAACGACCGTATGCGATAGGGCAATTTGCTCCGCCGAACCATATCACATGAAGCGAAGTTTGATCTTCGAAGGAAAAGGATAACTTAGTTTTTCTTTTCAATTTTGAATCAGTGGATTGGGCCGATAAACAATCAGAACTACTGGAAAAAGAAGCCAAAAGTTAGCAAAGCTTGGGTCGTTTTCTCTTCCTTAGAAGGTTTTTTGGCGGTTTCTTGTATCCCGAGCATGCATGCTACATAAGTATATTTTAAGAATTCAAAATTCGTTGGCCTTTGCATGATATCCCTTTGAGCAGAAGCGCCATTCGGCCGGCTTTTAGTCTAAATTCTCCCTTAGTGTATATTGTTGGATTCGACAGAAATGGATGACAAATTATTAAAATCAAGTGAAATTTAATCTGTAGAAGATATATATCCATTTACTGTTTGCATTCAAATAGTTTATTAAGGAAAGCTTTTAAGTTTTTAAACAAAGCATGATCATATTTTAAGAGAACGGAAAATAACTTTCTACAGCGGCCTAGTGCCTTCTACGCGAGGGTCGCATTTTTGCATCTAAAGTCGTTTTAAGTCCCGTTCACACTGCGTTTTTGTTTGAAAACGCGGTTTTTGCAGCCCATACGCACTAAAATGATAGGTTTTTGAAAACGTTTTCCAAAGTGGAGACTTTTGACAACGGAGGTCTATCGTTTTGGTGTGGACGGTAAAATCGGAGCTTTCCGAAAACGCCAAACTCATAACTAATTATGTTCTTCTTGATATATCAACAACGAAATGGAACACAGCAATATCTCGTTCTTTCTATCCGGTGTTCTATTACTTTCATAGAAAAGAATTTGGTGAATCGACACTCAACAACCGAAGATAATGCTTATGTTTACCGAAAAGCTTGCGACGAACAATTGTTTGGCCGAGCGAAAACCGGAAGTCCAATGTAGGTAACCTTCAAAAAGAGAAAAAAAAATAGGAAAGGGAAAAAGGGCTATTACTAGACCCGGTCGTCGCCATATTGGCGACGGCTGGCTAATAAAGGTGTTTAAGTTTTCGTGGCTTTTCCATGCAAAAATCAATTTGCAAGCATTTAACGGAAACAAGACCTCACAAAAATTAGCATATAGCAACAGGTGTTATTCAAAATTTTTCTACTTCATGTTTTGTTCACATTTTGCAAAAGAGTGAAATAAAGTTTTAAAATGCTTTAAATGGTGCCTTATTTTCTATGAGTTGTTCGTTTTTTATTTAGATTAGGAAAATCCAAATATCAAAATAAATTTTGCCGGGTTAAACCTAAATTAAGTTGAGTCTAATTCGGTATTAAATTTTGCTGTAATTTTATATGTTAAGTAGTTTTTCATGTGCTAATTTTTTTTATTTCTTTATCGGAAACGATGAACAAGAGAGAAAATTTTATTTGGTTTGTCTGGGTGTTTTTCGATCGGTTTCCGAAATTGTTGAGTGATCGGTCGCTTAATGGTGTTTTATTTGAATTCGTATTATTCACAAACTCGAAAGTTAGAACCTGCGTCAGTGACAAAAAGGCGCGATTTCTCGGCATGGCAATAACTAGGTTCGTTTTTTTTTTTGTGTGATCATTAGTTAAATATACGTAGCAGTATTTTGTTAAGGTGAATAAAACTCGCGCCAGAAAAACACCCGAGTGACTGAGTTATTTTAGGACCATTTAGTAATAGCATAATAATTCTTGCGTAAGCATCTAGCTACTAACCTAAGAAAAACTGTTTTTTAATGAGTTTATATTCTTATTTCATTTATCAATGTAATAAAAGATTTTCCCCAGACAACAAAATAATGCAAAACATTCATTCAACTAAGACCAGAGGATGTGATAAGCTGAGCATCATGGGTTTTTCCATGGTTTTGTTTCTCATTAGCCGTGTGGCAAAATGTATATAGGTACTATCAAGTCCGTTTTGCCCCTATGTATGTTCAAGAGCATCATCTTCCACGATTTTTGAATGTCTCTTCTCTCGCTTAGGGCGAGGGAAGAAATTGTAGAATAAATACAAGTTCATAACGACTTGTATTTAGAATGCAACCAGCTTAATTGTTTCACTTTGGATTCAATTGTTTCTCCTTTTGTTGTTAGAGAATTAATCCGTACGTATCTTAGGAAGGTCTGCGGTTTTGAAAGCTTTTTTCCTTTAGACGTTAAAGAAATGACCAACTAAACATGTAGTTGGACAAGTGAAAATGTTTCCAGAAATAAACTACTGAGTCATGAAGGTTGCCACTCAAGGTTTCTTTTTTGTGTTTGTTTTTTTCTCCTGCGTATTTCGAAGGGATGTCAAACCGTAGTGTTATGCTTAAATACAATAGCTTACGAGTGGAAGAAAATTTATTCGCAGGCGGACAAAAGAGTTCTACTATCTCATTTGGCTCCTTTCAGCTTTTATTAAAAAAGCATTACTTAAATTCTTCACTTTATTTCGAGTATATTTCTTTCAATGCTTCCTTTTTTCCGCCAGTATTGTTTTCAGCCATCATTGAAGTTAATTCCGTTCAGAAGAAATAGAGAAAAGTACAAGTTTTGCTATCATTACACGATATTATTCCCGCTTCTACATGTGCATAAAACCAGTGAGACAAAAGTAACAGAAATATTTGTTTCAGTTTTCGCCAGTAGTAAATACGACTTTTTATGTTTTAAACATAATATTCTATAAAAGATGCCTTAAGCTTTGTATCTCATTGTACTGAAAACACATTTATTTTAGCATAATTCACCGATCTGCATGAAGTAAGATCCGGTTAAGTTTAATCGATTTTAGGCAACAGCTAAAGAGATAAATGTCAATATTCACTTGAACAAACAAGAATTTTATCCTTCTGCAGTTCTTATCTTTCCCTTTAAAATGACATTAAATCACTCTGCTGTCGGTTTCTGGAACAAATTATCTGCGAGTTTTTTTCCTAGCATCGTTGTTATCGAGTTTAGTGCTTTCTACAAATGCCATATGGCCGGAAAAGCGTCGGAGTAGTTGATTGAATATTATTCATTGACGTGGCCTGCTGAATTAATGGACTTCCTCATCTGTTCTTTGAAGAGTCAATAAACTATTGTCTGCGACGCCCAAATGGGTTTGTAGTAATTCGCTGGGTTTTCCTTAGTTTTAAAGGGAATTCGTGCATGCCAGCATGTTTTTCTTTGCCAAAGTGAAAGAAGATTCTTCATCGTCGGCTTCGTCGACTGGAAAACCGCCTCCTCTCCGAAGACACGATACTTTTGGTAGCGCCGAATTGTTTGAAGCTTGGGCGAAAGATTCTTTTATCAACCAAAGCACAATTGACATTCTGGTAAAAACGCATGAAATCGATTGCCTACCTGCGATCCTCGCGTTGAAGAAAGAAGATTTCCCTCATCTGAATTTGCCGGTTGGTCAACGAAGGCTGCTCGAAGATGCGGTCGAGAAACTGCGACAAGAATATGAACTGGTTCAACCGCAGACACCAAAAGCGAAGATCAATCTGGAAATGCCGGTGTATAAATCAATGTTGGAGAAAGGAGAACTTGCTGAGGAAAACACGGGAGTGAAAGATGATGCCGGTCATTACAAAATGTCCTCGCGCTCCGAGTCGGCGCCGCCTCTTCATAAAAAACAAGGGCACGCTAGGGGCCAAGTTGAATCTCGAAAGGACGAAAAGGATTCCAGGCCCGAAAAGGAAGCTTTGCTAGTACTAGGAAAAAGCAAAACCTCACCGCAGATGGAATCAAGACAGGGCCGACGGAGAAAAGGTTAAAGTAACTTATTTCAGGCTTTCAGGTTTTAGTTCAGTGGGCCAAGCGCAAAGAGACGTATGAGAGGGAAAATTATAATAAAAACAACTTCCTTCTGATCACAACAATTCGGTTCGCGCGTTGCCTTCCCAAAGTTCTATAGAATCTGAAAGTCTGAACAGGCAAGGTTAAAAGTTAGCTTACATTTCTTGTCTTTATGTTGATTAATGATTTATTTATCATTGATTGATTACGTTCAACTTAGTCTTAAAAAACTGTGGAAACATCTTTTCTTCGTAGGTAATTTTCCAATCATGGCTTTTTTTTGCCACATCTATGGCATTTTATTATTAGTATTATTCATACCTTCTGTTCTTTTATTTTTTATTTCGGTCTGTAGGCAGTCGATCTCACTGTATTCGTTATTCAGCCTTTATTTTTATATCAAAGACGTGAAGTAGGAGTCGTGCAGGCCTTCCCACACCTTTTTATAACAACCGAGTTTTGACAGGTTCACATTCAAACCATGTAATGCAAGTTTATTGGCTGACTGCTAAAAGGAAACAACAGACAAAGGTCAGATACTTGCAGAAGGAAAAGAAACAAACAAATATTCTACAAATTCGTGTAAGGCAAAAAATGGTAATGAAAAGCTATCTCGCTTAACTGACATGTAGGCGTGAACAAACAATAGATTTTTGTGCCGGTTTATTTTGCTACTTTTTTTTATCTGCGAGTTCATTTTCTATGCTACGTGCCAAAGAAACGTTCTTTAAAAGAACCAGTAATACTCGTTACTTCCTTCAGTCCCGAGACAAATTGAAGGCATATTCCAAATTTCATTTTATAAAAACTTTTAACAGTTTAAAAACAAGAACACCAAAACCCCATTTACACACGGAAAAATCGGTTAAGCAAGGATGAATATTGACAAGGGTGCCTCAACTTATTTGGAGAGGCAAGGATAGTTTGCTCACGTAGCCCCCCACGTAGCTTTTTATGCTCACTGGGTTTGTGCTAGGCAAGGATGTTTTGTTCCAGGCAAGGATAGAATTAATGAAAGTGAGCATGCGCAATGTATGAAGCACAACATGGCGTCCACAGTGTCACCAGTTCTGTTACCTTTTTTCAACAATTTTGGCGAAAAGTAACGGCATCTTAGGAAGAAAGTGACTGGGGGGAAAAAGTAACGCACTGGAGATCCAGTTAAGCACAGGAGTTACGGCTCTTTCAATCAAAGAAAAAGAAGTTATTGCTTGAACTAGTGTCTGTAAAGATATAAATATTTAACCCTCCACCATCCAATAAACTGGATAGTTTTTTCCACCCATAAACAGACAGACAGCCTTTATTTTAGCACGATTAAAATTAAAGCTCTGCAGCTTGTGAGGTCGTGCAAAATAATAGAAACCAATAAAAACTAAAATTAAACTTTATACAAAGTATGTACACAGTAAAATCGGTTCATACAAAACTCTTTGTTAAAAAACCTCACAACTAAGAACTAATTTCTTAAGACAGTTCATGAAACTATATATACACACCCTCACCCTTGATCCTATTTTAAAATCCCCTATATATAATTAAAATCTTTACATCTAAAATTGGCCGTTGTTAGTGAAGTCTCCTTAAAATATAAAATCAGTAACAACGGCCAATTTTAGATGTAAAGATTTCAACGTACCTTTTCATTGGTTGAATAGTTTATTTTTTGCAATTCTGATCACATAACGCAGACTCGTGGTTTAAGTTGCCCACACGTTTTGCGTCCGACAACAAATTTTTATTAGCAAATCTTGTGACTATTTTGCGAATCAGTAAAATTAGCTGTCACATAAATTCTACTCGCCAAATTTTCCTTATTTTGAATTTAAGGGTGTAAAATCATTAAACGTTCATCGAGTGTCACACTGAGTTCTAATTACGACTAAAAACCAATGGCGTCTTGCATTTTGTTCATATTTCTCTACGAACTTATTCCATTCGTTGATATCCAAGTTGTTAATGTTGTTTTGGCTTTTTTGTTTGTTTGTGTCCTGAATTAATTTCATTCTCATCTCTCTCTAGATCTTTCCCGTTGTAAAATAGAAAAAAACTGAAAAGCCTCGACTACTTACCATCGTACTGAGTTTGTTTAGGCATTTCAAATTTTTTGTTGAAGGCCGAAGTCTGTTGTTTTTCTTTTCCAAATAGTTTAGATAAACCTGTTGGTCGCTAAGTACGAAATCTCCCAAATCGCTTCATAACATCACTTAAAATAGTATACGCCTTTTTTACATATAACCTGATGAGTACAATCAGGGTGCAATAGAAAGCCATAGCCTTTTGCCGGGTTCCACAATGACTTTCGAATTCTCCCAAACTCCTCAGTTCATCCTTGCTTCAGTCTATTTAACCATGCGAGCTATTTTTAAGTGTTTGACGCTCGGGAGAAAACCAAACGTTCATAAAATATGTACTGAGAAAATCGGACTTCTCATGGATTAAGCCGGGCTCGTAAAATATAATGATGGAGCTAGCCAGGGAGCAATGGCAGGCGGCTTTATTCGCAGGCTATTATGGAGCTAACTGTTCTAAATTGTTGTTTACATGGACTGTGCAAAGAAGGATAGAGTCCCCCCCCCCCCCCCCCCCCCTGGGGGGGGGGGGAGGAAAAAAAGTATAATAGTTGTTATCTTGTGTTTTTGCTTCCCCTAGTAAGGCCCAGTTCACACGCCGTACCTCCCATGTGCCGTACCAAATACATTTTCGCTCCTAGGTCGTATTAAGCGGCAAGCTTTCCCGTACCCTGAGATTTTGGCTTGCCTAATTGAAATCTGTCGAAAAAACTCATTTGGACACCGTACAACTGTCAAAAAACTACGTACTACTTGGTACGGCACATGAGAGGTACGGCGTCTGAACTGGGCCTAAATGCTCCAGCATAATGCTCCATTTTCTCCACTAAAATGCTTGGTTTACCCAAAAAAAAAGGTCACAGATTTAATAAATGCTCGAATATGCTCACCATACACAAGCTTATTTCATTTAATTCTAACATTTTTAACAGGGGGTTAACTCTAACAACAAAGTATAAATGTTATAAGAACAGCGTATATACGCAACTTAATTGCACATGCATATTCCGTAATTTTAACCGCAATTACTTATTCTCGCCCCAAGAGCTCTTCTGTTTTAGGCGAGTGGAGTCTATTACGTTAACTTACTGTATGTGGCGGGAAAATGCACCATATCATTGTCTTCTTAATTCATTTCCTCGCCTTTCTTTTTTTTCTCTCTCTCCTTTGCTTTTCCTTTCTCTTCGTTTCCTTCTTCTTTCTTCTCTCATTTTAATTCATACCTTTCATTTTCTTTTTCCTGTTTTCTGCGTTTGTTATCTCGTTTCGTTTATCCCTCTTTTTTGCTTTTCTTGAAAAGAATCAAGAAATAAGCACGTGTTTGTTGTCCTTCGTTTTGTTGACAAAAAAAGAATATTTAGTAACATCTGGACGCTTTAGTGAAGCGTCGCATTCTTGCTGTGACGTGAGTTTTTTCACCTTTGTAGACTGAGGCAAACTGCATGAAGGAGGGTCGTGAGTTACTTATGTTTTTCTATGATCCGCACAATTTTGGCGTTACTGGACATATAAGTGCAAATTTAATTGGATTCCGTTAAACGGAATGGACTTTTTGTATGACAACCGTAAGTTGTTGACGTTTTTGCTAATTTCTTGTACTTAGCACAGAGTTTATCTTCTTTGCTTAACCGTGTCTTCGTTTGTAAAGTATTCGCAGTTTAAGCCTACTGTAGCTAACTTTATTGGCAAGCCATTTCTCGTCTTTTATCGTTACAATTCTTTATTCTGAGACAGACAATTCTCTTCGGCACCCTTCTTACTGTGTTTTCTTTCATTCTAACTAAAATAACATTTACGTTTCTGTTTAATCGTATTTCTATTCGTTCCTTCTTTCATGTGAAGTCTGCTCACCACTTGCGAAGTAGTTTAAATAGGCGCAAACACAAGCGGAAGTTTCCACTACGAGAGAAGCCCAAGCTTAAAACGGTCTACGAACACGTAGTACCTGCGGCTGAGATCTTGTACCTATGCTTACTGGATTCTTACCCTTGCTTCCATTTGTGAAATGAGCAATTGTCGGCTAAGTTCATGTCGGTTCCCACATGATTTTTTTGTGCTCGCGACCAAACCATCATCCTAAACCTTACCACTTGACAATTTTTCTTCTATTTTTGGCCGCAGATGGTAAAAGTTCTCCAAGAAAATCGCACGAATACAGCGAAACAAAGAACTATGACGAGGACAGTGAGGATGGCGAGTACACAGCCTGCGCATGCCAGAGATGGCTCTTCGTTACTATATGCATGCCGCTGTTTTTTGTTATATCAACTTTAGGATTCATCTTAGTTGTTTTACTTATGCCTTGTAAGTACCAGTCTGTTTTCCTCAGCCTAGTCCCTAGGCGTTCTCGGCTCGGTCAAACCTTGGACCGTGAGCCGTGACGTCACCGAGAGAGACTAGCCCTCGCCCACCCCTTCCCAGAGGCAAGAGGGAACGCCTAGGGACTAGGCTGCGTTTTTCTCTTTCAGCAATGTAGTTCATGATTAAGTCAGTCTGGCTAGTCCAAGTGCAAGCTGGGTTCAGTTTCTCAAAAACCACTTTCTAAAACAGTGAACACTGACAGCGTGAAGATGTCAAGGGTCAAAAGACATCACGTGTGAACCAGGCTTGGACGTGAATTTTACAGCAGCTCTTGTACTCATTTAATCCCCCTCCACCAGCGCCCCTTTTCTTGAGGTACAGGCACCTGATCCTGTTTGTTAGAATAACCTGCACCCTCGATGGACGTCTCCAAACTGGAGTAACGACACTCACCGCCTCTGAGTTTTCCCACCCAGATATTCGCCGGCTTGTGTTGGCCACTAAGCTTATGAGCAAGTTGTTATTCTCATATTTCCTTAAATTCCTTTTTCTTTGTTTTTGGAGTGACGGTGGAATAAACTAATAGCTGACTAATCGGGTTAATATTAGCACTTAACAGTTTTTTTAATGCTGTCACGTTTTGATTTACCGGTTTAGTGATCAATTTTTTGCCTCTCTTCCCTCAGTTCGCTTATGCTGTCCCAAAGGAGGAAAGTACACCAACGTATTAACATTTTTGTTTGAAGTATTTTTAATGGCTCCTTGTGTGGCGTGCAAGTGGGCTTCTGGGAAACGAAAACACCAAGCTAATTCAGCCACGAGCAAGCCTCGCTATGGTGGTACAGATGACATAGAACTGGGCGACAAATAACACCCACGACAAGTGGAAGGAAATGAATCAAATAGTTAGACGCTTATTTAAAATCTTAGTGTGCATCAGACTCGTACCCAGTATTTTGGAGTATTTATCTGATTCTGGGGGGCCAGGAGAAATGATACGAATGAGGCGAGGTGCGAGGGGTGTTCCTGCAAAGGACCAGAGAAACCGGCCGCGCGCCTCGCCTCACCATATCCAATCTGCTCCCATCTTCAAATCATGGACTGAGTACTAGCCTGAGCAACTTATGTTAGTTTTAATAAAACTTATTAAATTTCCTTTATTCTTTTACGAATATATAGCCTGAGAAAACAGCCGACGTTTCGCGAGGTCGCCACTTGAGCCCTCGCGAAACGACGTCTGAGTAACAAGCGCAGAAATTCCATACTAATGACGCTTTTCTACCCAGATCTAGGTAGTGCCTCTGATTGGTTGAAACGAAATTCCCTCGCGTTTCAACCAATCAGAAGCACTACCTAGTTCTGGGTAGTGACGCGTCATCAGTATGGAATTTCTGCGCTTGTTACTCAGACGTCGTTTTGCGAGGGCTCAAGTGGCGACCTCGCGAAACGTCGGTTGTTTTTGTCAGGGTAACGAATAAACAGTATTATATTTATTTTATTAAAAATAACAATTTAGTTTTGATATCCCACGGTCGAGTAAGATACCGTTTGCATACTTTTAAGCATCACTGAATTTTCACTGCAAAGAGAACCTCCTAACTTACAAAATCTCACATAATATAATCTCAGTTATAGTTACATTGATATAGTATTGAAAATTGTTTGAAAAATTTCCTCGGGCCTTTTCGTTGCGTTGAGCGGTCGGTCAAGGAGTCAAGTTGGCACGCAAGAAAATCTTATGCTTTCTGAGGGGAACACCCATATAAAAGTGAGGAGGGGGGTGCTCTCAGAAGTTTCGAAAGGTACTCCAAAAGGTACTTGAATCTCGTCTTGAGCGTCGCTGAAAAGAAAACACGATTACTCTCAATTTCTTCTCGCGGCTGCCCTAAATGGTACCCGAATAATTCTAGCGGTCCATCAGCTAAGATTGTGATACCCTAAGGAAAACCAACCACGAATTTTTAACCCCTTAAAAGTACATTGACCACCCCGGAGTCCTTCCCCGGGCCACCAGAGAAAGATATTTTCCATCTTTGTCATTTGAAGCCTCTACTGGACTCGTCACTTGGGTGGCCATCGGTAGTCACGTGTTGATTACGAAGGAGAATTGGCAATGCGCACTCAAAGACAATGTAATAATTGGTGCACGAGACCATTATTTTTTAGGTTTCTATTGTTAAAAGAAATGGTGGCCTTCTTGGTGTTAATTCCAAAGAAAGATGCACCCAAAGACAATAGCTAGCCAACAATGGGTCCTACAACCCCTAAAAGCAACTCAAAAATGTCTTGGTATTCAAAGATAAGTTTTTTT
>Ga0126336_10001622_pt1:5000-12042 | contig 12042 bp, 7 predicted proteins | sample SidCmetagenome_FD_92530 | JGI IMG/M metagenome (GOLD analysis project Ga0126336, IMG submission 92530) | Coral microbial communities from El Islote,Puerto Morelos, Mexico - Siderastrea C C metagenome | ecosystem: Host-associated > Invertebrates > Cnidaria > Coral | place: El... | reverse complement strand
CCCCCCCCCCCCCCCCCCCAAAAAAAAACAATATTGAAATTGCTACAATGTAGGTGGGAGTCAGCGTTTATCCCAGTACACATTGGAAAGGGGGAGGGGGAGTTGTGTTAGGAAATCTTTTGTGACCAGGAAAAAGTGAAACAGAGTTAACTGTCAGTCTTTTGTAGAAGATGTCTCAAGTACCTTTGTCGCTCACTGTAGTCCCTGTGACTACAATTGTAGTCCATTAGGGAAGTCCCTTTGTGTGAACTACCTACACGTATTTTTGATCAAAGAAGTTGTCACACTGGCACCAAAATTTGGGAAACAAATTTGCAAAGCTATAAATATTTTTGAACCTTGGGGGAGCCTGGTGGGGCAGAACAGCCTGGGCTTTCTTGTACTGCACATTAGTTCCTTTCCTGGAAACTACGAGGCTAACAGCGTTTAAGAAATCATTCAGATGATTCAAACTTCAAGTACGCAAATTTAGCTTTCATCAATTTCCTTCCGTTTAGCTTCATTTGTTACCTGTAAGTATAATCTATTCTTAATAGTTTCCAATCATTTTTTTTTCAAAATTCATCTCATCTTGTCTTGCACTTTTTGAATTGTTGTGATAATTCAACAATCGACAACACATCACAAAATTGCTTACCTCGGTTTTCCCGTTTCTGCAAGTTTCCGGAGACTAATTTCTCCTCCGTCTGTTGAGCAACTACAATCATCGATCTTCTTACATTCATTGACAGTTACAACGACGTTTAAACATGAACACATGACGATAAATCGTAAAAGAAAGGCTCGGTGAATCATCTTACCCGCCATTTTAAATACCCTCGATTGCGTGGTGTTGACCGATGATCTGACTGGGGAGAGTGCGTCACGCAATACACAGGACACCCAGTAAGAAAATACACGAATGTGCACGTAGTGTATGTGAGACCAGGCTCGAATGTCTTGAATGGCTTGTTGGATCTGCTAACGATCTCGTCCACGTGTTTCTTGCAAATGCATTTTCTATGAGCCCCTTTTTCCATTCATACCACTAAATCAATCATTAATAAAATCAATAAAATCTTATAGGCTTCTTCATCATACTGATTGCGAAATTCCTCCGTCGCTTGAAAAATCACTAGGTACCGAACCACCGATCGCGTGTTTGACAAAGTGGTGATCACGCGACAAAACTGACTCGCCTCCAGTTCAAATTTCAAACAACCGTTTTTCCGTCAATTGTGGTTTTCAAAATAAATGGCGAGTATGATGATTGTTATGATTTCCCGATGTTTGGTCCTGTGTTTCTTCTTAAAGCTCGTGCTAGCTTACTACAAGTGTGAGAAAATCGACGAGTGTAGTTGCTCAACAGATGAAGGAGAAATTAGTCTCTGGGAACTTGGGGACAGGAGAAAACCGAGGTAAGCAATCATGTGAGAAAATCAGTACACTAGAATAACTGGAACAATAAGGCGTAAGTTGTATTAAGGACAGCAATTCTCAAGCACTCTTACAAGGAAACTGACGTCCTTAACTTTTTGCCTTTATTTTTTCAACTTCAACCATGGTGATTTCAAGGATTGAAATCCTTATTTAAAAAAGAAATTAACTTAAAACGGCTGCTTTGTGCTTTTATAACGTAAAGCAAACACTGAATGGAGTCAAGAAAAGCTCGGAAATACTTATTTAAAACCTCGTCTTTGGCTCGAGTTCACATGAACTCTTGGGACAGTATACTGACAAACTCGCTCTGGTGTTCATGCTGTAGCGGTAAGACGTAGGGTACAGGCATGGGAACGCAAATTGTTGTCCACTTGTGATAGAACATCCAAGCGTGGCTAACCTGGGTTTATTTTTGGCGAGAAAGAGACTAGAGGCGCTAAGTGACGAGTGAAAAAAAAATCAGTTCTACCTCCGATGTGGTTAATATTAAGGGTGGCAAGCAACTAATTTCTTCAAACAACATTACTTCTTAATCAAACGTCCAGAGGAAACAGTTACCAAGGATGAACTTCTTGATGTTTAAAGAAATTCTCCTAAATTGTTTTAGCAGAATACATGAAGGCTAGTAAGGAGAATATGCACGTTGATTTTGATGATTAAAAAGGGTAAAACAACTGGCCTCTGGACCCAAGGTACAAGCTTGCCCAAGCGTGCAAGGGACTTGCCCATCATTTGAATGATACGATCAGAGAAAGTCTTCCATGTGTGCTTGGTGCTATTTGGGCATTCTGAGGGGGATCCCTGGGGATCCAGTGACATTTTTTATAACACCGTTTGCTGGAATACCGTAATAAATTGTGTCACATACCCTTTTTCCTTGTGGCAAAGCGCAAGTGTTGAAATCAAACAAGAAAAAGAAAGGAATTCAACATCAGTAAGAAGTGTCTTTAGTCTAATGCGCACGTGAACACAAAGATGCAGACTCCCTTTGTAAATTTTCGCTTTTTCAGGCATGTTAATGCCTTCGTAGGCATTGCTCCAAAGGGATGTCCGCTGATACCTGCACATAGGCTTGAGCTCAACAGCCTTAAAAAAAATCAACATCGCAGTTAATGCAATGGCTGCCTTTCTTGTCTGAGGAAACAACAGAACATGATGCAGAGACTATACATGAGTCGGGCTGGCCCGGTTAGCCGGGCTGGCTCGGTTTGCCGGGATCTCGGCACGTCTGTGAAATATATTAAAAATCAACTTTGCAATGACATGGAAAAATCTCAGCCCGGCTAGTTGGGATCCCGGAATCGCGATGCCGGGATCTCGGCAAGCCAGGCTGGAAATTTACCATGTAATTGCGATTGCCGGGCCAGCCCGGCTAGCCGGGCCAACACTTTCTCGTCACTAAATTTCGCATCACAGCAAAATGGCTCACCAGAAGATCGATATTTCTCTTTCTATATAACGCATAAAGGTTTATCAGACCATAAAGCTAGGTAAAACTGAAAATAATACGCCAAAATAATGAATTGGCGAAAATAAAAGCACTTGGTTCATGCTCTTTGATGTAGCCATCTTTTCACACGACAGCTTCTAAATGTAGCCGCAGGCGGGCTGGCTCGCCTCATGTAAACCCGGGCTGAGCAGTCATCTCTGTACACCGAGCCAGCCCTGCTAACCGGGCCAGCCCGCCTCATGTAATCGGACACTAAGCTTTGAACCAGCAACCCTTTGACCTTCTAATGTGAGTCCAACGCATTAACCACTACGTCACCACTCCTTAAAGGGGCTGTGTCACGGCAGTCCAGTCCAATTTGTTTAGTTTTTCCAGTTATTCGCCCTTACTTGTTTTTAAAACTCGTTAACGTTAGCGAAGAAATAACATGTAAATGACAAAATCACAGCTTCATGACAAACAAATATGTATCTCGCGCGTTACATTTAAATTTACAAACAACAGAGATGAACTTTGAAATCTGTTCAGCCTAACAGTTTTTCAAAAACCCCAATTGCAATCCGTGTTAATCTTCTTTGATTTGGCCCATCCGTGCCTTCTTTTGTATTTGCTGTGTTATTTAAACTTTTCGTCAATGTTTTAAGCGGTTATTTTTATGTTTCGCTCAATATGGTGGCCAGGTCCTCATGGCTGAATTTGGCTAAATTTCGTGACACAGCTCCTTAACTCGGTGAACTTAGTAAAGCCTACAAAATGCTAATAGATAACCCAACGATGGGAAAGTAGCTTATCCAAGAAGTGTTAGTAATGCTTTACGGGGCAGAATGCGGAGCTAAGCGCGTGACCACGTTCAGCCTGCTAGACTGGACAAGATTTGGTTCATTCCTCAATGCCAACTATGAAAAACCGTAGAACGTTCAGTATTGATTTCAATGCCTCGTCGGTTAACTCGGTTTTTATCGTTTCAGTTTTACAGATATAACATCATGGAAGACGGATCATTATAAATTCAGCTGGAATCCATGTTACCCCTATTCGCTGAGCCAAAGTCGAGGCTGGTGCGAAGATGTAGCTGTAAGTTGACCAGTCCCAGTCTCTCGTTCGTTCGTCCATTTTATTCAGCAAACATGCTTGGAGTTTTAGTTTAGACACACAAACAAATTTTAACAAGATCTTTATTCTTCAAATAGGCTTGTTTTGAGAATGCATATAGTAATATGTTCTACGGCATTGCAAAACAAAGCACGGCCAAATGTGTGCTGAATGAGAACAAAGAATGTGCTTTGAGTTATCTGGGAAGAGGCGCTAGGGGGTATGTACAATTTATTGTCATTTTAAGTTAATAAGGATAATTTCTGTGTTTACTTTTTTTGCTCGCAATTACATCTTTTTTGGCACACAGATTTGATTTCAGTGCTTTAATTAAGGCCGCATGGCGGTCTTTCTCCCGAACGATTTTTACCCGATTTTTTAAGAGCATTTTTTCAGCAGCTTTTAGATTGCATCCGTTATGAGACCGTCCGTTCCGACGTTTTCGGCAGCTGCTCGACGCCACAGTCACATTTTGCAAAGGCTTCTTGAGAATCGGTTTACCATGTCCTAGATAAGATCTTTGGAACGCCATGTATACTGGTGAACCAATTATCGATAAAAAAGATTAGTCTTACCCCATTAATGGAACTATTTAGAAAAAACTTGTTAAAGGTTACCAGAATTAAGCTTAATCTAATTCAAGATGTTTGAATAGCAAAACCAACAATCTGTATATTATATCTACCTGGATTTTTGAATAGGTGGCCCCTTGAAAATTTTAGCATTGTCACCAGAAGAACGCTCAAACAAGGGTCTTATGAATCCATTTAGCCTAAAAATCCAACGTGGGCCGGTGTTCCGCAAGAAAACTTTTCCTCAGGGGACTTGCTGGGAAAATATTTGCTACCTACTATTTTAAGTCCCTTCGAAAAGCATGAAAAGATGGTGCTGTTTTCCAAGCATATTCAGCGAGGGATGCAGGAAGTCTCGGGAGGCGAGGTCCAACATGACTTGATACGACAAAAGCCAAGAATGAAACCTCAGATTTAGCAAATTTGCCCTGGTAAACTTGGTCTCCTACTCTAGACTGTTTTTTTTTTTTTTCATTTCTTTTTTTTTCAAAGTTTCTCGAGTTTAAATTCTTTTTGGTTAGAACAGAGACCCGCATGCCCTGCTTCCTCCCCCAATTCGCCACTGCTTGGTGCTGTCTTCGGAATGTGTCTCTCCTCCCTCCCGCTGAAGGCAAGAATCAGCCCTTTATCCACGCCCACCTGACAAAAGAATGCCTATTGACAGCAATCAGTAATTCAGGGCTAAAAGTCTCTTTTTAAGGTGCGTAAATACAAAGATCAATAATCAAATAAGTAGAGAGAGAGAAAGAAAGAAAGAATCACCAGCGGCATTTTCTCCCCCCCCCCCTTTTTTTTGGTTATTTCCTGCCCCTTGCTAATCCACTGAATCGAAATGCTTTGGTTCTTTTTCTAAACAGCAGGCAAACTCATTTAGCTGTCACGTTAAGGTGTGATGAATCAGAAAAGGGCAGAGTTGGCCCGATGACTGTAGGACCCTCACTCAGTGAATTTGTAAGTTCTCCGGTTTGAAAGTGCTACTCCGACGGGTCAGTCACAATCAATGTGAAATAGTTTTTAGGATAACCCAGTCAGTACAAGGAGCACGAACCTCTTTAGAACCTCTTATTTCATTGGACCTTTAGTTGACATCACGAAGCTCTATTGTTCTCAGGGCTAGCGTCATTGTTTTTGCTGTCAGTAATCTGATGAAAGACTACAAGCAATCCCTCGTTTCTCTCAAGGATAGTCGAGCAACAAGAGCATGTAAGAGAACGAAAGTTGCCTGCCGGTTGGAAATGAGACTTTTCCAACCGGCAGGCAGACGGCGGCAGTCGTCATGAGGGTCCACAATAGGTTTGACGGGATGCGGGATTTGACAAAGTGATTTTGGGGGCGATATTCGGAATGCGAATTAAAAATAGGAGCGGGAAGCGGGAATTTCAGTTACAAAAGGGAGAGGGATCTCGGGGGTTTGAGAGTCTGGATAAGAGAATCGCGAGAGGGTAGTGGCGGGAGACGGAATTACGATTTTTTTTACGTACTGAACTTTACTGAGGATTTTCACATAAAAAGGGTGGGATTGCGGGATTACCTGGAAAAAAGGGTGGGATAGTGGGATCTAAAAAACCCTATAGTGGACCTTCAGTCATTGCTGTGCATTCGCCTGATTGTCTCGAGGGTCCCCAGTAGGTTTTTCGGGATCCCGGATTTGGCTTATTTGAAGGCCGGGATTCCGGATTTTAGAGAAAAAGGGGAAGCGAGATTCGGGATTGTAATTATGAACGGGATTCGGGATTTAGCGGTTTTACGATGAGAAATTCGGGAAATGTTGTTGTAAAGGACGGGGATCCGGTAACGAAATTGAAAAATCCTTTCATTTTGACTTAACACAATTTGCCCACATTTTCTTCTACCCTGTCACGTGCCTATTTTAAGTTCGGGATCAGGATACGCCAATAAAACCGTTGGGATTACGGGATTGAGGGGAAGTTTGGTGGGGATGACGGGATTGAAGAACCCTATTGGGGACCCTCTGTCTCGCTTGATCCCTGACGTGGATGGGCAGACGGCACTGCTCTGCTTGCTTGGGGATTTAGAGCGCTTTTCATATAAGTTTCGTATTTATCCCAGCCAGTCACAACAAACACAAATTACCTAATGAAACAATCAGAACTCGAAGCAAATACATGTAACCGACGCCAAACGCGGGAAAACGCGTGCGAACAAGTCGCGATACTGAGTCGCGATTGGTTTGAGTTTTACTTCTGATTGGTCGAGTAAGAGGTGCGAGTTTTTTTTAACCAATCGCGCTCGCTTGCTCGCTTGTTCGCTTCCCTTGACTACCCTTGAGCGGAAAGAGAGACTGCTCGTAGTCTGTTATTCATGTAATATATCAAACACTAGCAAAAGTGTTCTATCAGGATATCCAAAGACCGGGAAGTGGGTTAAAAAAAGGAGGCGCAGCCGAGTTTTCCGACTTCGAGGTGTTTGGATATCCTGTTGAAACACTTTTTCTCGTGTTTTTTTTTTTAACATATATTTTATCATGTTTGATCTTGCTTCTCAAACG
>Ga0126336_10001621_pt1 | contig 12044 bp, 9 predicted proteins | sample SidCmetagenome_FD_92530 | JGI IMG/M metagenome (GOLD analysis project Ga0126336, IMG submission 92530) | Coral microbial communities from El Islote,Puerto Morelos, Mexico - Siderastrea C C metagenome | ecosystem: Host-associated > Invertebrates > Cnidaria > Coral | place: El Islote,Puerto... | reverse complement strand
GTGGTCTGAACGAGAGTTGCACGTGCAAAATCAACACGAATTCGAAACTACTGAAGAGCCACAAGCTCAAAATCACTTGTATGGCCTCAGTTTCAGATTACTTACTTTGGATAATTCTTCTTAAAAAAAGGAGAACGTAGAATTCCAGCCAAGATGACTGTAAAAAAAAAAGGCAAAAAAGATATTTATGACTGTGATATTCTCACACAAACACATAAAATAGGGGGGGGGCTGAAACATTTAAGGCGCGACAAACGCTTGTGAATATCAAATTATCAACGGGGTCATCATCAGAGACAAGTGATTTGTAAATCATCAGTAGATGTTATAAGTCTATGGTTGTTGTCCTGATTGGTCGACGAACTCACGATGTTATTGGTCGTCTGTTTGTTAAGCCGTGATGTTATCGGCCGGTGTAGACTGTAAAACGTGATTGGTGCTTTTCGATCCGTCTTTTGCTAGTCAGATGTCAGTTGGTCTATCGTTGGTAAAATTAGTCGGTCTATTGTTTGTCTGTCTTGTTGGTGTGGTCAATAAGTCGTTTGCATATGGTTTTTGGAAACAGTTCAGTAGTGTTTGTTCTAAGTTAGTACACCAGCTTTCCTGAGTAGTTCGTTGATAATAGTCCGTACTGTAGGTACCCCGTTTATAGCAGTCCCAGTCGATTCTGTAGATTGTGTGTAAATGGTGCTCGGCAATGTGATTGTTGATATCACCATTTCTAGTCACTCGCTTGTATTTAGTCAGTCGTATGTTCAAATTTATGCCAGTCTCACCAATATAAGTGGCCTGACAGTCGCAGCATTTGATCTTATAAACTGTTTCTGTCTGTCGCTTGGTTCGTGACTGTCCTTAACGTTTCTCAACATTTGTCGCAAAGTGGTCACAGGTTTATGAGCAACACAACAGAAATTTGGTTGCTTGGCCACGCTTGTTCCATGGGAAAGGTTTTCAAAATTTTCGAGTCACAACCATATTGGCAGGTCACCTGACCTGAACAGCAATAAAGCCTGAAACAGTAATAACGTACAGTTTTGGTTATCGAAAACAGTGTCAATATTTAACGATCATCAAGATACAAAACGTTCGTTTAATTCCATTATTATAGAGGTTGTGATGTCAAAAGCTCGTATATTTATGCATTTACTAATGTAGCTTTTCTATTTTTTTGTGTTTAAACTAATTGCTTCCGCCAAGGAAGGAAGGAAGGAAGGAAGATAGGGAGGAAGGAAGGGAGGGAGGGAGGGAGGGAGGAAGAGAGGGAGGGAGGAAGGAAGGAAGGAAGGAAGGAAGGAAGGAAGGAAGGAAGGAAGGAAGGAAGGAAGGAAGGGAGGATAGCATTCCTTTTGGCTCCACACCCATCAACGAGAAACGTAACTGTGAAACCTGAAACAAAGACACATGGGAAAAAAGGCGATGGAATCAACCTACCTATTCGATTTTGCTGAGGACTGTTATATGCATTGATGATGGCAGGACCCATTGCCCATCTGAAATAAACATGTAATAAATGAGAATCTCCAGGGAGTGAACGATACCATGCACTAATTACAAAAGACAAATAATTACAAATAATTAACATACTTTTTATTTCGAACACTTTTTTGGACGAAACATTTAGAATAAAGGCTTTTTGCATTGAGATTAAGTTTCTCTTTATCCTATAAAGCCCACGCTTTTTAGGCACTGGCACCTGGATGTCTCCCCCCGCCCCCCAATTTTGAGAGTATTAAGGCAATGACAACGAGACTTCGAGGGTGCATAACACGTCTAAAAATGTCTGAAATGCTTCTTTTGAGGTCTGGTTTCCTGATTTCCAAAAGGCGGCCATCTTGGATTTCTTAGTTTTTCCACCCAACCACCCAATTTGGCCAAAAATTGATTAAGACCATCAAAGTTTAAAATTTCATTAACGACGGAATAATTCGTGGTTGCCATGGCCACCTTAACTTCGATGAACAATGACCTGTCATATCAAATTTTCTTAGTTAAATTTTAGGAAAAGTCACAAAGTTTAGTGGGTTTTCCTTGCATATCAAAAAAGTCATAAGCGTTCAGAGTCTGCGCGGGAACTTTGTGCTGACTTTGTGGCTTTCCATTCCTCTGACAAAGTAGGGTTAACACTGAACATCACATCAACAAAGCAACTGAAAACACAAATCCACATCTTCCACGCCATAATATTTGTCACCTGAGATAACTACGTATGGCACTTATTTACGACAAAAAGCGTTTCACCTGGATAGCTAAAGAAAAAACTAGGCGGTGTTTTTTAACTGCACTAACAGGCAGTATTAACAAATGAAACATTTGTTGGACAAAATAACGAACAAAGTTTGGACCAATTAACATAAAATGGTTCGTTTATTTTGCCATTGTTATAATGATTTGCTTGCTCTCTTTTAAAAAGTTTTATTAATGAATTTAAAAATTGTCCCAAATAACTAATATTAGGCCGTCTGAGATGTGCCAACAACAAGTCGTCCCCAGGTTCCAAGTTAAATTAAATCAAACTCAAACTTTGTTTGTTTGTTTGTTTGCTTGCTTGTCTGCTTCTTTGCTAATTTGTCTGCTTTTTGCTTCTTTGTTTTTTGATTGTTTTAGCTCTTTGTTTCGATGTTTGTTTGCGTGTTTTGGTAAAAAAATCAACGTGAACACTCACGGACGCGCTTAATTACGTCGAAAGTACCTTATTATAGGAAATTAACGCTTGTGTTAATTAAGGTATTTGAGATTAACACGACTTAAATTAACGCGAACTGAAGGAAAAATTACTCCCCAATAAAGGAAATTAACGCCAAGGAGGGGGTAAAATTTCAAAATGAGGAAAATTAACGCGATTAACACAAAGAAACACTTTGTGGTCACGACTGGAACAAATTTATTTACGACTGTATTTGAAAATCACAAACAAAATAGATCTACAGGTGTGTAAGGCAATTTCTTTACAGACAATGTGCGTTAAATTCTGCCTGAATGTAGGAAAGCTATCATTTTGTAGGCGTCAAGAATGTCTGGACTGGATGCAGAATTTGGAATTAAAATGATGGAAATTAAGGTCGCAGAAATTAACGCTCCACTTAATTAACAACGCGGAAATTAACGCGAATTTTTACAATTTGCGTTAATTTCATGGAGCGTTAAGTTTCTATAATAAGGTATTTAGCAGACTTTATGTTGTTCCGCGGTAGGCGAGTTGTCCGTAGCTTAGGTATTGAAATTCAACCGAAAAAAAAATCTTGTTCCCTACTGGGATAAGCCTAGTGTACTCTGTAAACAAGTTCTAAACAGGTTCTGAATACTTTCTTAGACACCGCAACGCATCATACTTACTTATCCTTGTTGACTTGTTGGCGAAGCGTTCCAAATTGCTTTTGGATTAACATCTTGTTCATTGCCAGTGTGTTTTCAAAAAAGTCGTCACCGACAGTCAGCTGGTAATTTTGGAAACAAAATAAGCATGATTTAAAATATTGTTTAAGTTGACAGAAATGTAAACACGCCCCTCTGTAAACTGTAACATGACGGTAATACATATAGCACCTTTTTTTCAAGTCTCAAGTGGTGGAAAACAAGGGATTTTTTAAAGTAATGGCGACATATTTTCCGTAAACAAAAAATTCTTTTTGAGAACGAGATGTTCATAATCACTTACCCTCCCCTCTCCACTCAGGGAGGCACCCACTTTACTCACCGTTGCGTAATGTGCGTCCAGTTTACTGTCCTTTTTTATGTAAGGGGGGTACCCAACGTCTTCTTTCATGGCATTGGCCTTCAAATACGAAATATGCAATTGTCAATTTTGTCGCGTACAGACCCGGCAAAAGGGTCGCAACATTTCTATTCAACGTCTTTCATCAATGTTAAATTTAACACGTTCAATTTGCCTGCCACCATGTCATGTAATGCTGAATGGTGCTGAATGAAATTTCATTTCCATCAAACACTTGATTTAACTTCATTTAGTATATACCAAGCCAGTCGATAACGTTTATCGCGCGTTCTGATTGGCTATTCAAACTCGGGATAGTATCTGCTATTCACCTCCCGGCATTTTTCTGGATTTCGCTCTCGAATTTTCCCTCGTTTCTCAGAAAAAAGGAACTATTTGGTGCTGGCTATCCACTGGTTTGGTATAAACTAAAACAATTATTCACCTCAGTGTCGGTAAAGAGTGGTAGTATTTACCTCGCCGCTTTGCGGCTCGGCAAATATCCGCCACTATTCACCTCCACTTCGGTGAATAATTGTAATTATTAAAATGTAAATTTCTGTTATTGAATTTGTAGCTTTCTGATTGGCTCACTGCACACAGATTATTAACGAATTACCCTGCGTTTTGCCTTACAAGGTTTTGTCCAAAAATACGCCAAAAAAGAAAAAAAATTCCGCAACGATTACAACTTCTCAATTTCGAATTAGTATTTTTCTCGTCCCCAGGCCAATTCGCGCTATGAGCGGAGCGTGAGTGAGCGGAGAAGGCTTGGAACCAAGCGTTACAGCGCGAGGCCGTCCTAGGCGAATTTTCCTGCTGAGCTCGTTGGGTAACGTCACATTTGATCCTGCGCCGAGGACGTCTTAGGAACGAGGCTGGGATAGAAGCTGGTTACAACCAACGAGGCGCAGTAATTTATCACCTCAAATCTAACCCGTGCTCGTGGAATTATTTACTTCTTATTAACCGAGCGCGAGGGCTGTACTGGGAAAATATTGCCCGAGGTCTTTCTGAAAGACTGAGGGCGATATTCTCCCAGTACGGTCCCGACCTAGTGAGAGTTAATAAGAAGTTTATTATGTGGCTGTGCCTGACACCTAACTACTTGAAAATGAGCCGTGGCGGATTGGAATGAATGAAACCGTTTACCGGAAAGCATTCAATACCAGCAGTTTTCTCTCACACAAAAAAATTATATCGCACAAGAAAAAGTAAAAAGTTTCAAAGAAACTGTCTCTTTTCATTTAGCTTCAAATCATTCAATCTTTTTGAATCAAATGTACTTTGACATTTTCTATATTCCCACTTTACCAGCCGGGCATTAACATAGTTCATAATGCCCGTGGGCATTACGGGAAAATCCAGCCCCGAGTATTGTCCAGTCACAGGGCGCGTTATATATTTAGTAAACTCTTGTTCTCAGGTTTGATCAGTGCGGAAAGCATTTTTTTTTAATCAACGTTGACATCTCTAATAAAGAGCAGCGTATTTCGACTGCACTGTTGAATAAACTCCCGGTTTTAGCCCTCCCGATTACAGCCCTATCTAACCTGCCATCAGGCTCTATTTTCGTTTCGCTTGGTGAAACATTCAGGCGGAAAGGACGAAACGATGTAAGAGAATATGAGAGCGATGGTAAACTTAGGCCTGATCACGTGCACAGGTTAAGGCCCATCTACCTGTTAACAAAAATTATATTCCGATCATAAGCCCCACTCGCCCTCTTCGGATATAAGCCCCCTCCATTTATCCTTGCTTCTTTAACGTAAGTACTTTTACGAAAAAATAGACCTTCAAATTGAAAAGTAGGAACGTATAATAGAAGTAGAGTGCAGAACAATAAGTTTAGTAATACTGATGTTCCAAATAGTAGTGGACTAAATTTGTTCCAAATAAAGGTATTGAACTAAATTCCTGATATATTGTGACTCTTCAAAGCCTAAAGACGTAAGTATTATGGAAAACGTACTTGGATAGCGCTAAACGTTAGTCTTACTTTATTCATGTTGGTCTTACTGTATTCATTTCTAGCAAATCTCTGAACAACAGAGTATTCTTTGACTTTTGACTATCGATTCTAAATGAGGAGCTTTTAGTCTTCTTAGTGACGATTAAATGAATTCATGCGCCACAAGGTCCTTGCTCGATCGGAAAGTAAGCTTTCCCGTCGTTGTCTCTCGGGCAACGATCGCCGCTATCACGGCTTTTAAGTGCCGCGGCGAAAAGCAGACAGAGCGAATAACGCAGAAAGGTCCCAATAGTGCCTCAGTTTTCGTGGGGACCTTTTACTATAGAGCGTGGTGTATTATACATACCTTTTCTTTAGCGGCAGCCTTTGTTTCAGAATCCATCCAGTCTTGGGACTTGAGGTTATCAATGAAAGATTTCCGAAGACGAGACGTCATGTCCTTTACCTAAAAACAAAAATGAGACAAAGATTCAAAAACGAATAGAAGTATAACACCACGCAAGGATCATTATTCATAATTGGCATTTTCTACGGGCCTGTAAGGTTTTAACATTGCACAGGCCTCTTGCCCCGCGATTAGCTTCCCCGTTCGGCTACCAAGAAAGGGATTGATAGAGGACTACCAAGCCATGTGAGGATCTAGCGACAGCCATATACCAAAATAAGACTATTCGAAAACCCGAACTCCAACATAAACAACGCCGAGGAGAGATCGAGCAAGACTACTGGTATGAAGGTCCATCATTGGGTCCTTTAGTTTTTTATAGCAGCTTGAATATTCAAGAACAGAAAAGACACTTTACCGTTTTTTCAGTGGTTTCATCAAAATCCGCGTCGACAAACAATCTTCCTAAACTCATGTCCATGGGCGTCATCATTGCCTCAATACAGTAAGACCATCTTTGAAATTCTCGCACGCCAGCCACAGCTTCCTCAAATTTCAATTTAGCATCGACAAATTGGCGAGGCATCGACGTCACGTACTTGGAAATAACATGCCACATCATGTAATCCTTGACAACATCTTTGTCCCACCTAGAAACGTGAGGTTGATGGTTAGTTTCCCTTTAAACAAATGATTTCCATATACAGTGAAACCTGTATTGAGCGGACCCCATATTAAGCGGACACGAGCGTCAGTGAGTTCCAAACGTTACTTCCCATATTTTCTGTAAAACGAACCTGTATTTAGCGGACACCTCTATCAAGTAGTCACTCACTAACGAGAGTCCCATGGCTGTCCGCTTAATACAGGTTTTACTGTACACTGAAAACACAGGACGAAGTGGAGCTGCTACACGCACAATTTAGTCCGCAACTTGGCTCGCAACACCGTTGCCTTGCAAGTTGCAGAAAAAAATACCTCGCATAAGAGCGACTTTAAACTCAGGCCTAAGGGACTGTGCGAGGGGAAGAGGGAGAGGGGGGAGTTGGGAAACCAGAGGGGGGGAGCATAGGGGGAAATCAAAGCAAGTGAGAGGGGGTGGATGTAAAATTTAATACATACGGGGCGGGGGCATTACTTTTTTCACTATTTTTCACAAACTGGAAAGTGCTGGAAGAGCTATTAGAGTTTAAATATTTATACTTGCTTACACTGGAATTAAACTGGGAAAATATCAACTCCAGGTGTTTTGATCTCTGAACTGGCTGATTCTTTAATATTTTCCTATCTGCCATGCAGTAGGAAAGGAATGCTCTGTTATTTATTAAAACAGTGCTACTTTATTGGTACCAGGTTTTAATGAAACAAGGAACCCTTAAACGTTGTAAAAGTTGCACTATGATGTTATTCAATGAAAAAGAAAGATGCCAATGTAGGATATATGGTATTATAATTAAAAACAATGGAAAACCCAACTGTTGAATTTAATAGCAATAAATTGCACTATGTAAATATAAACAGTTTGTTTATTTAGCAAAGTCATTTGAAGAGTCATTTGAAGTACTTTTTTTTTGCCTGAGGAAGACATCCAACACGTAAATTAGGTATGAGGGAACCAACGGAGGTAGGAAGCGGGGGAGGGGGGGTTGACCTTAATATTATCAGTAGGTGAGGGGAGGTTAAAGTTAATTTTTGCTTAGTGAGAGTGGGTCGTGCGACTTAATTTCGAGCCGTGTTTTATCCATTTCCCCCTCCAGGTAATTATTGCACAGTCCCCAAGTCAAATATCGAACTCGGCGTGCGCGGAACCTAATGCAAATGAGTGTTAGCTATTGATTTGCTAACTTGCATTTGGATCGTAACTTGAGAAGTTCGACGCAACATGAGAAGTTCCTACAACTAGATTTGAACTTGTGTAATACTATGGCTTAAGAACGTGTCTTATTTCTCAAGCTAACAATCTCGATGGGATGAACCCGTTGTGTCTGAGGCCAGAAAAACCCAAATCTTGCTTTGCAATAAACTTGAGCTGCCTTTTGACTCTTTGACTCGTACAGTACAATATGGATGTGCAAATGAAAAGCTACCTTAACCAAAATACTACGCCAGTATCCACCCAAATGATTTCCAAACTGGGCAGCAGGTTTTCCCGTGCTCAACATAGATAGACTTAGTTCGACTTCCAGACTGAGCCTATTCCTGAGGACCCTAACTCTTAAGCCTCAACAGTGACAAACTTCGAATTTCTTCTCACACTGTCACTACTCGATCATCACTCATACAGGTCATGAGAATTAAAGAAATTATCACCAAAGATAAAATGTCTCGACGTTTAATCAAATTCTTCCAACTAGTACTATGAAAAATAACTGGATAACACTAAGAAGAATATGCAGTTTGATGCTGGGCCTTAAAGGGTTAAGCAACGAGAACGTTGACGTCTTGGACATAAAGGATCGCGACTGAAAGTCTAGTGTTTCTTTCTGCTTCACACCGCCAATAGCAACGTTTTCTTTTTGACGTTTCACTCAGCAATTTGATAACGATTATTTAATACTGTGCATTGGTAGGAGGACAGCAAGTACGATGTGACCATAATACAGGTCAAAAGTTCCCTTGGAGGGTCCCTCGGAACGAAAGCTTTTATGTTCCCTCACATGCGCGCTGCTATCTTTACCTAATGACCCCTCCGCGACATGAAATCTCACTTCAAATGCTATAGGTGGCATGAGAATTATTTAGAAAATACTCACGTGTTCTCATACGCGGAATAAATATCCTTAAAGAGTGTAGCCTCGCCGTCGCTACCACGAGAGTAATAAACTCTCTCATAAGAATCGAAGTTAAACGTTTGCTCAGAAAACGCAGTGTTTAGGTAATTCAGGATAAAACTTTGCTGTAAGGGAAAAAACAAAGGAATTCATTTTACACAGTCATGCGATACATCTGTTGATATAAAGCTTATCTATAACAGGTTCCTTGGGTTCTCTCTGAATCGGGGGAGCTAAAGTGCCCAGGGTTTGTAATTTTAAGAGTACAATAGACATCGATTAACAAAACCCCAGTTAACTCAAACTTCTAACTGATACTCAACGTAGCAAAGGCTAACCGGACACTAGGCTTAAATAATAATAATAATAATAAATAAACATATTTATGCAGGATGACCATTTCAGAATGAAGAGGAGTTGAGAGTTAATTCAATGCTCTCAAAAGATAAAGGCGTCATACGACCACAGCTTGAGTACTGTATTAGCGTATGGGATCCGCGCCCCACATCGAGAATAATGGTTCTTATAAGATCAAAATGGTCTAACGAAGAGCGCAAGTTGGACTTAATCCAGTTTTCGCAATACATCTAGTGTCACAGATATGCTGACTGAATTAAACTGGAGACCACTTGAACAGTTACGCGCGGATATCACACTAACCGCACTATTTAAAATCCCAACTGGTCTTATCTTTGTGGACACAAAAGACCCGACCGACGACCTGTGCAGCGGATGACGAGACAAGCTCACCCAGAAAGCTTCATTTCTCTACAGACTTTCACGAGTTCCGAGGGCCTCTCCTTTTTTTTTCCCGAGAACAATAACGCAGTGGAACAATCTCCCTTCATCAATCTTCACCGAACACTGCTCCTTAGACTCATTTAAATATCACATTAGCTGCTTAAATCACAAACCTGTAGCCTAGTTAAATCAACACTATTTCCTTTTATTATTAATTACTTTTGCTCACCCCAAGCCAATAATCCTCAAAGTTGAGGGGTAGGCTATTCGTGGTAAATGTAAATGTCCACTTTAATGTAGTAGTAAAAAGCTGCAGTTACACGACATACCCCTTGGACACGGCACTCCTAAATCTGGGCCTTTGTGGACCCATGATTAAACGCACGGCAAACTCTGGCATCCCAAATATTAAGGTGGGGCGAGACCACTGCCGAAGAAAGCAGCACGGTGGAAACAACGCTTCAGGCAGGTATTTCTAACTTATATATCTGAGTGATTTCGCAAAACCTGTACTGCTAACTTTTCGCTTTATTCAGGACTGCGTCCAGAATAAAGCCTTCTTCGGCCGGCTAAAAGTGAGGGGGCCGGCATCACAGGGCACAGCACCATATTCCCCCTGGGACCTTCCCCTTAGGGTTTGAGCTATTGAGATTCCACTGACTCCATTAAAGCTACAACAATGAAACATTGGCAGCTTCTAGTGCACTGAAATACTGGTAAATACTGGTAAACTGTTGAACGAATTTGTGTGTATGTGTGGGGGGGGGGGGGGGGGTGGGGGATCCAGGGGCGCTGTAGTGTGCCTCTCGCTTTACAATTTTGCTTGTTGCACAATGTTTTTCCAGTCGTAGGTTGTTCTTGGGAAATTGTCCTGCTGTTCGTTGCTGGCCATCCCTCCCTCACATGTAAGTATTCTTGAGTAAGTATATCTTGCACAACACCCGCTCTGTGTTGTGTTTACAAGTGCATGAAGGTCGAACGTGGCAGGTTGCCCCGTTGAACTCCTTGCTGCTGAGGAAATGGCAACCCCCCTCTATTTCTACCTTAACTGCACCTAGCTACCCACCAATCCCGTCAATTAGCTTAGAGTTTAACTTCATTCACAATGGTAGCTCTTTCCATGTGTTACGATCAAAACCAGTCAAAAGCAAATTGTACGTACGTCAAAGCCTGAGTCAAAGCAAAAGTCAGATATAGTCTTGTCCAGAGACTCCAGAGACCGCCCTGACCGATGATATTGCTGGAGTGATTCCACCAAATCCTCTGAGTAGGACTTTCCCACAATGGCCTGGCGAAATAAGTTTAATTAACAATTAGTATAATTGCTCAGGTGATTATAGAGAAGCGCGCGCTCTGATTGGTCGAGGGTTACGTCATATCTTGCTATAATCACCCCGTGCGAGGTGATTATAATACTGAAGCACTAATTTTCAAAATGGCCACCGAGCGATTTTTGATGTTTCTGAAGAAAAGAAAAAAGAACATGCATTTGCTCTGATAATCACCTAAGCAATTATACTAAAATAATTATTCTCCTCAGGCTCAGCGAATACTGTGCAATAATCCACAATATTCACTTCGCCTTCGGCGAATAATTGTTAATTATTCCACAAGCGTACATCTTATATAAGGTGATAACTAACCCCAGGGAGGTTCTCTGGATTTCAAGTGACGGGGAGGTGCGCGAATGGGGACATAAATTGAAACCCAAAAAAATCCCTCGGGCTTGAAGCGAAACCCCCCAAAAAAACCGTGGACCAGAGTGAAACCCCAAAAAATCCCATACTGAATTTTTGAGCCTTACAATTTCCCAGAAGGGATTGAATGACGATGACGAAGAACAACAGTAGTTTTTGAACGGTCGTCTCTGTTTGTTTAGTTATCATTCCAGCGCAGTAAGCTTTCCCAGATCTAGTAGTCATTCTTACAAACTACCCGAAAAAATACTTGCCAAAAACTCCTTACCGAAAAATCGTGAATTTCAAGCCAAAAAATTCTTCGCACCTCCCCGTTACTTGAAATGCAGAGTACCTCTCCCCCCCCCTCCCCCCGGGGTAACTAACCAACAAGGCTCTAGCGCTGAGTTGGATATAATCAGGTGATAACGCAACTTCTCAGCTTCGCTATTCCGTGCCAAAGTTTTGCTTTATTTTTGGACAAAGCTTCCGCTTCGCGGCGAAACTGAATGCAGCCGTGGCATCCTTTTTCCTTACGACATAAAAAAGCAAGGTTATTCGCTGACAGCCTTTGTGTGTGTGAACTCATGAAAAAGTTAAAAATTTAATAAGCGAGATTGAGAACTTCATAATAGTTGTTTTAGCACTTTGAAACCGTCTTACCGTCTGAACCTTAACAAAGTGAAGACTGAGTCAATTTTCGAGTTTCGCGAAGCTAATCATCGATCGTATAAAGAAAAAAATCGCGAATTTTGTCATTTTGCTAACTCGAAGGTGATCTTTCCAG